>Ga0207756_100052_pt1 | contig 148370 bp, 155 predicted proteins | sample A23M1SouthBayCA_FD_187748 | JGI IMG/M metagenome (GOLD analysis project Ga0207756, IMG submission 187748) | Aerobic enrichment media microbial communities from Eden Landing Ponds, California, USA - A23 M1 (3) (SPAdes) | ecosystem: Environmental > Aquatic > Marine > Unclassified | place... | reverse complement strand
GACGATTTTGAAGGCTGAGTTGGCTGTATTTGTTCATGACAACACGAATATAAGCCGCTTGGCCGAAGACCTCAGGGGAATTCCCCTGAGGTCTTTCTACGTGTTGCACTTACTACTTGAACTCAGGTTAACAAATAATAAAAGAACTACAGCCATCCCCAGTTTTGATAGAGTATTCATGATGTTTAGCATCTCTGTTGAATGTTTATTTAGTAACATATCAAATTGTTGGCAATTATGGCGTGTAAATAAATCGCATGTTTATGTGATCGCACAAAATTTCGCACGAGATTGGCCTTCATTTTTTGTAGATTAATCCGTTGTTTATATGAATAACGAAGAGATCACCAAGCGTCTCCAATGTCTGATAATTATCGCGCCCTAACTCGTACGTACCGGCCCACGTCGTTCGACGATATTGTTTCTCAGAAGCATGTCAGCAATACGCTGAAAAATGCCATCAAACAAAATCGGCTGGCACATGCGTACATGTTTTGCGGTCCCCGCGGCGTGGGAAAAACCACCATGGCCCGGGTCCTTGCGCGTACGGTCAACGAGATCGATCAACAGGTGGACGGAGAGTCGCTAAATCAGACGCTGAACGTCGTTGAGATCGATGCGGCATCCAACAACAGCGTAGACGACATTCGGGACCTGAGAGAACGCGTGCGCATTCCTCCGCAAAACGGGCGATACAAGATTTACATCATCGACGAGGTGCACATGCTCAGCAAGTCGGCCTTCAACGCCCTGCTGAAAACCCTGGAAGAGCCGCCTGATCACGTTATTTTCATTTTTGCGACCACTGAGCCCCACAAGGTGTTACCCACCATTCTTTCCAGGGTGCAGCGGTTCGACTTTAAACGCATCAGCGTAGACCAGATCGTTGAGCGTTTGGACCAAGTGGCCCGCGATCAGGGAATCAACATCGACGAGGAATCTCTGCACGTTATTGCAAAAAAGGCCGACGGCGCCCTGCGGGATGCCCTTGGCTTAATGGATCAAGCGATCGCCTTTTGCGGAGATGATATCAAGCATGATGAACTCCTGCGTGCACTCAATGTTGTGAGCACAGAGCGCATGTTCGAATTTATGAATGCGGTCGAACAGCGGGATGCCAGCCAGGGGCTAGAACTGATCCACGATCTCCTACAGGAAGGATATGATATCCAGGAATACCTGGTAGGGCTGACCGAACACCTGCGCAACTTGTATGTAGCCAAGAGCTCTGAAAATATGTATCTGGTGGAAGCTTCCCCGGATACCAAGAAACGGTATAAGGCTTCAGCGGAAGCATTTTCCGAAGACGACCTGATGCGCATGCTACATATCGTGAGCGAGGCACAGTATAAAATCAAGGAGGCCCAGCAGCCCAAAATACAGTTTGAGATTACGCTCCTGAAACTGATTCACATGGAGCGATCCCAAAACCTGAACAAATTATTGAGCGAGCTGGATCAGCTAAAAAAAAAGCTCAGTAACCAGCCTGAACTAACCTCTTCCAACGGACAGGAACCATCCGCTGCTTCATCGGAAAACACTAAACCCAAAACCGAACAGCGATCTCAAGGAAAGTCGGCTCAGCCGGAAACGGCTTCTACGAACGGGCAATCAACAGGGCCATCTTCAGGCATTGATACATCATCTGATCCAGAAGATGAACAGGTTGATCAAACGGCAGCTGAAAAAAACGTCCAATCCAGCCCTCAAAAAGACTCGCAAACAACTAGCACTGCCAAACAACCGCCAAAAAAACCAACAGCGGCTACAAATGACGAACAGAATTTATCAGATGTAAATGTTGATAGCGAGCCAACCTCGCTAGAGCAGGAAGAAGAACAGGAAATCGTACCTGCCGATCAACAAGAAAAAAATCATGTAGCCGAAAGTGAGGACAATGCCTTCAACAATCTTTTTGGAAAATCCTCGCTCGGGCCTCCCTCTGAACAACAAGAATCATCAGACGCTTCCAGTTCATCCCAAACCGCTACTCTTGAAGAAACATCGGAACCTTCTAAAACCAAGCGAGCTCCGAAAGATGTAACGCTGGATGAAATACAAGAAATATGGGACAAATACCTGGATGATCTTCGTCATCATGTGCCCCAGATGCTGTATTTTCAGATGCAGCGCGTTGATCCAACTAAATTAAAAAACGGGGAACTTCTGCTTCGGTGTAATGATGATTTCGCCAAAAAGATTGTTGATGAAAACAAGCGGCGTCTGGGCAAACTGCTGGAAGATCATATCGGAGCGTTTCTGAGTCTGAACTGTTTTGTAAAAAAAGACGATTCGAATCCCGAAGAAACAATGAGTCCTTACGAACGTTTTAAGAAACTCCAGGAACGGGATCCCACGATTAAAAAGCTGGTTGAACTCTTTGGAGCAGAGTTGGATTATAATTTAAACCAGTAAGTAGAGATGAAAGGGATCAATTCCGTTATATGATATTACTTCTCGTGTCATACTTTCCGGCAGCGGGCAGATCAGTCTCTTAAATAACCCTATAATCAAAGATCCTGAAATAATTCAGGATGACACAGTTTTTTAAAGTACTTATTAACCTAAAACACCACTATTATGAATCAAAATATGGCAGATATGTTCGGAAAGTTTTCCGAACTGCAGGAAAAAATGGAAGAAGCTAAACAGGAACTTGCCAAGCTTGAAGTTGAGGCCGAAGCGGGCGGTGGTATGGTGAAAGTAAAAGCCAACGGCCAGCGCAAAATTCTTAGCATCAAGTTGGACAAGGATGTTATTGATCCCGAAGATGCCGAAATGATGGAAGACCTGGTTGTGGCCGGTGTCAATAAAGCCCTCGACAAAGCTGAAGAAGCCGCCCAGGAACGCATGCAGGAAACCTACAAGGATATGATTCCCGGCGGTGGCCTACCCGGTATGGACCTTGGCAAACTGGGACTTTAATAATTCTGAATGTTGAATGACGAATTTCAAATTATTCGAATTCAACATTTAACATTCTTAATTCAACTTTTTTAAATGGAAGGAACTTCAGAAATACTGGAGCAGGCCATCGAACAGCTGGCCAAACTCCCGGGGACCGGGCGCAAATCAGCACGACGCATTGCTCTCTATCTCCTAAAACAAAACGAGGAATCGGTCATGAAGCTGGCCGATGCTCTTGTTGACCTTAAAAAATCAATTACACGGTGTTCGACTTGCGGTGTGATCAGCGACGGAGACCCTTGCTCGATCTGCAGTAACGTCAAGCGGCAGAGCGGGCAGATCTGCGTGGTGGAGGAATCCCAGGACGTATTTCTTATCGAAAAAACGAATGAATTTCGCGGCCGTTATCATGTATTGGGCGGCGTCATATCTCCGCTCGATAATATCGGTCCCGACGATGTGCGTATCAAACAGCTCATGCAGCGCGTTAATGATGAAGAGGAACAGGTAGAGGAAATAATCCTGGCGCTAAATCCCGATTCCGAAGGGGAAGCCACCGCCTATTATATTAATAAATTACTGAAGCCATTTGATGAAGTGAAAGTTACCCGCATAGCTTACGGCATTCCGATGGGAACAGAACTCGAATTTATTGATGAAGCCACCCTCGGCCGCGCCTTTGCCAGCCGCAATACTTTTTAAAAGTGAAACCCCAATCATCTTGTCTGCTAGTCGGCGGATCAGGATTTATCTTAATCGGAAAAAATGACTGTTAGATTCTGAAACCTACTTGATTTGAATTAACTCTTAATTCCTAATTAAATAAAACGGTATGAAGTTAAAAGCTATTACCCTTTGTTCACTTTTCTGCCTGCTCTCCGTAGCCGGTTTTGGCCAGGGGAAATATTATTGGCAGCAGGAAGTGAAATATAACATGAATATTGATGTTGATGCCGCTAATCATCAGTTCACCGGCACCCAAAAGCTGACATATACCAATAATTCTCCGGATACACTCCGGCGGGTTTTTTATCACCTGTACTTTAACGCCTTTCAGCCGCAAAGCATGATGGATGTGCGCTCTCGCACCATTGCAGATCCCGACAGCCGGGTTCGCGACCGTATTGTGCACCTGCCCAAAGATGAAGTGGGCTATCATCACATCAAAAGCTTGACCCAAGACGGCAATAATGTGGAGTATAAGGTGGATGGTACAGTTCTTGAGGTTACCCTTAACAAACCTATTCTTCCCGGTGAGTCTACGGTTTTTGAGATGTCGTTCGAAAGCCAGGTACCCCGACAGATTCGGCGCTCCGGCTGGATGAATAAAGAAGGCGTGGAGCTTTCCATGAGCCAGTGGTATCCCAAAATATCAGAATATGACGAGGACGGCTGGCATCCCAATCCGTACGTAGGACGCGAATTTTACGGCGTTTGGGGTAGCTTCGACGTAAAGATTTCTATTGACAGCTCTTATGTAATAGGGGCAACCGGCCACCTGCAAAATCCCAAGGAGATCGGTCATGGATACGCAGAGAAGTATGAACGTCCCGATTCCAAAAAGATAACCTGGCACTGGAAAGCTGATCGGGTACACGATTTCATGTGGGCCGCCGATCCCGATTATGTGCATACCACAGCCCAGGTGCCCGATGGCCCGACGCTGCACTTTTTCCACCAGGCCGACACGGTGGCCAAGAATGCCGACCGATATTCACAAGCACAGCTGCGCGAAAACTGGGATCGCCTGGAGGATTATACCGTTCGGGCCTTCCAGTATATGAGCGATCACTTCGGCAAATATCCCTATGACAAGTTTTCGGTAATTCAGGGGGGCGATGGCGGTATGGAATACCCGATGGCCACGCTTATCACCGGGAACCGTTCGTTTGGCAGCCTGGTTGGTGTAACCGTTCATGAATTCATTCACAACTGGTTTTATGGGGTGCTGGGATCCAACGAAAGCCGTTATCCGTGGATGGATGAAGGCTTCACGACTTATGCCTCATCACTGACCATGGATTATCTCTTTAATAACAGCAACGGAAAAGATCCCCACCGAGGCTCATATAGGGGCTACTTTAACATTGTAGAAAGCGGCAAGCAGGAAGCAATGGACACCCATGCCGACCACTTTCATACCAATCGTGGCTACGGTACCGCTTCCTACTCCACCGGCGCCGTATTTCTGAACCAGCTGCGTTACGTTATCGGAGGAGATACCTTCGACCGGGGCATGAAACGTTATTTCGACACCTGGAAGTTCAAGCATCCTGACGGCCGCGATTTCCTTCGGGTGATGGAACAGGAATCAAACATGGTGCTGGACTGGTACTACCAGTACTTCATTGAAACCACCAAACATATCGATTACGGAATCAGCTCGGTAGTAGGCGATGATCAAGCTACATTTATTACGCTTAAGCGTCACGACCTGATGCCCATGCCCATCGATCTGATGGTCACCTACAAAGACGGCAGTAAGGAGCAGTTTTACATGCCTCTGCGGATCATGCGTAATGCCAAGCCAAATGAAAATCCCGATATCCCACGCACCGTAAAACCAGACTGGCCGTGGGTAAATCCGACCTATACCCTAAAGGTTGATAAACCGGCTTCTCAAATCGAACGCATTGAAATTGATCCGTCCAAACGTATGGCTGATATCAATCCTGAAAACAACGTTATCGAAATGGAAGAATACATGAAAGCCTACGAACCAACGACTTACTAAGAGTTAGTATTGGACCTTCATACAGAACTCAAAACCCGGGTCAATTGGCCCGGGTTTTTTATTGTTGGGTTAATACCGGAGTAACAGCCACTCATTTTTTCCAAAAGGTGCCCCAATCGCGCGTATTTTCGTATCATAGTGTAAATTGATATTCCTAATAAATCCTATACCTATGATTTCTGCCGAAAACTTAAAAACATTGGCTATTATCCTTTTGGCCTCTTTCCTGTTTCTGGGATACATCAGCGATGACAAAGATAAAACTGAACCCCCCGTTAAGAAGAACGATAATTTTGAAGTGACTGAAAACATCAAACTGTATTCCAACGGAAAACTGATTGGCCAGTGGGAAGGGATCGGTCGCGGAAGAATGAGTGGAAACACCTATTCTTTCAAGACGGATCGCGGCTCATTCAGTAATGAGATCCGAATCAGCGGAGATTTTGTTATTGAGACCGACTTGAACTAGAAGAGATTGGCTTGTTCACTGCTCTCTTTCGGAGCTTGCTCAATTTTTGGATTGGTTATCTCACCCTGATTAATTTTGAGCATATCGGGCTTAAATTTCTTGCCATACATCTGTTTGGCAAAACCCTGCAAGGCTTTTTCTCCGCGCGGAGTAATCAACAGGCGCTCTTGGTCATCAAGAGAAAGAAAGCCGAATTCCTTAAGATCGTTTACGATCATGTAAGCCAGCTTGCTGATGGCTCCGCAATTTTGCTCTACATACTCACGCTTGGGAGCTCCGTCATCTGCCGCATACACCAAACCTAAAATATTCATTTCCACTTCGGTGAGCGGATAGCCCTCACAACCTTTAGAGAGAGTTTCATCCCAAGCCTCCTGACTAAAATACTGCCCAAACCACCATTTTCCCTCTTTAATCAGCTTGCTGGTGACCGTACAGGCAAAATATTCCCCGGGCTTGGCCTTTTTGGGAATCCCACGGTCTCGATACATCGAAACCAGCGTTGCAAGATCCAGCTCATGCAAGTTGGGGGGATAGCTGAAAAATTGTTTTGATGATTTTTCCATGACGTTCCAAATTAGAAAACAGGAACCATATTGTCATGTTAAATTTACGGGAATTTTCAATTCGCACGCCCTTAATTTGTTTCAGGATCTCAAAATATTAGATGCTGATCTGCCGGCTGGCGGACAGCATGACACTTGGTTTTAAATAATTTCAATATCTGGGGCGTCATAGGCAACCGTTTCCCATTTCACGTTTGCTGCATATCTATTTACCCTTCTCTGTAATCAGCTGAACCGCAATATCCATATTCACATCTTCGGGATCGAAATCATCCGGCAAACTGATATTCTTCTTTCCGTACTTGATATATGGTCCATACCGGCCGGTCATCACGCGTACTTTCTTTCCGTTCTCGGGATGATCGCCCAGATCCTTGATCACGTTGCTGCGCCGCGACGATTTGTTCTTTTTCTGTTCGAGCAGCTCAACGGCCCGATCCAGTTCGACATCCAATACATTATCACTTTTGCGCAGCGACGCAAAGGTGCCATCGTGCACTACAAATGGTCCGTAACGCCCGACACCTGCTTTTATCACCTTGCCTGTTTCGGGGTGGTCTCCCAAGGGACGGGGAAGCTCCAGCAAACGAAGCGCCAGATCGAGGTCTACGTCTTCCGGCTTCATACCTTTTAAAAGCGAAGCACGCTGCGGTTTTTTATTGTCTTCGGTTACTTCACCAACTTGTACATATGGACCATAGCGACCATTCAGTACAAAGATCGGCTCTCCGGTTTCCGGGTGCTCGCCAATCGACTTAGGGCCTTCTTCTTCAGCCTTAATGAGCTCTTCAAGTTTTTCAACCGTCAAGTCGCTGGGCTTCCAGCTCTCGGGTATGGAGGTCGTAATCTCTTCGCCGTTTTGCTCTTTTTTGATGTAGGGTCCATAGCGTCCGACAAACACCTTAATTCCATCCAGATTAGGCAGCGGCAGCTCCAGGTGACGAGCTTCCTTGGGATCAATCTCATCTTCCTGTTCATCCACTTTGGCCTTCAAGCCTTTATCGCCTTTATAATATTCTTTCAGATACTGCTTGGTATCCAGTTCTCCCTGGGCGATTTTGTCGAGTTTGGCTTCCATCTCAGAAGTAAATTCACTGTCTACCACATCATGCAGATTTTTTTCCAGCAATTCGGTGACGGCAAAAGCGGTAAAGGTCGGTATCAGCGTCTTTCCTTCCGCTTCCACATAACCGCGATCCTGCACAGTACTGATAATCGAAGCATAGGTACTGGGGCGGCCGACTCCGCGTTTTTCAAGCTCTTTTACCAACGTAGCCTCGGTGTATCGTGACGGCGGTTTTGTTTCGTGGGAAATCGGTTCAATACCTTCTTCCACAACTTCTTCGCCTTCACTAAGCTCGGGCAGGAACTTCTCCTGGTTCTCTAGCGCGGCGTCCGGATCGTCACTCCCTTCTACGTATGCACGGAAAAATCCGGGAAAGACAATGGTTTTACCGCTGGTTTTAAATTCGGCGACCTTGCCATTCGCCTTGGCTTCAATGGTCACGTTGGTAAATTCGAGCTCCGCCTGAGCCATTTGGGTTGCAATCGTTCGTTTCCAGATCAAATCATAAAGCTTAAACTGATCGCCTCTGAGGCCTGCTTCTTCAGGCTTTTTAAAATAACTCCCTGCCGGACGAATAGCCTCGTGAGCTTCCTCTGCACCGGCACCGCCGGAGTAGTTTCGTACGCGTTCAAATAAATAATCTTCACCGTACTCGTCTTTCACCGCATTTCGTGCGGCATTAATCGCCTGCCCGGAAAGTCGCGCCGAATCGGTACGCATGTAGGTGATGTGCCCGTATTCATACAACTTCTGAGCCACACTCATCGTACGTTTGGCCGAGAAGTTTAACTTACGGTTAGCTTCCTGTTGCAGGGTTGAAGTAATAAACGCCGGCGATGGATTTCTTTTCTGGCGGTTTTTCTTAACCTCACTGACTTTCCAGTCAGCTTTATCCAGATCATCCCGCAGTGCTGAAGCCGATTCATCGTCCAGCAACACTACCTTCTTGGGCTTTTTGAGCTTGCCGGTATTTTCGTCAAAATCCTTACCTGAAGCCAGTCGCTTGCCGTCGAGGTGCGTCAGATCCGCTTCAAAAATATCAGATTCTTTCTGCTTGTGAAGCTTGGCTTTCAAATCCCAGTAGCGCGCCGAACGGAACTTCATGCGTTCACGCTCTCGTTCTACCAAAAATCGAACAGCCACCGACTGTACGCGTCCCGCAGACAAACCGGGCGCAATTTTCTTCCATAGAAGGGGTGAAATGGTATAACCGGCCAGCCGATCGATAATTCGGCGGGCCTCCTGGGCATTCACCAGGTTCATGTCAATATCCCGAAAATGGTTCAGTGCCTCCTTAATCGCTTCTTCAGTAATCTCCCGAAAGACCATACGCTTAACCGGAACATTGGGTTTTAGGATCTCGGTTAAATGCCAGGATATGGCCTCTCCCTCGCGATCTTCGTCTGTGGCGAGGATAAGTTCATCGGAGTCCTTAAGCTCTTTTTTCAGTCGCTTCACCACCTTTTTCTTACTGGATGGAATTACGTAGAGCGGCTCGAAATCATCGTCGGTGTTGACACCCAGGTTCGCCCATTCCTCGCCCTTGAATTTTTTGGGTACCTCTTTGGCATTCGCCGGAAGGTCACGTATATGCCCCATCGACGAATCGATCATATAATCTTTGGGCAGATACTTCTTCAGCGTTTTAATTTTTGTGGGTGACTCTACTATTACAAGCGACTTCATATAATACCTTTTCTACAAATTCCGGATCACTTCCTTTAACTGCGAGGCGTGATCTTTAGTATTTACTTTTTCAATTATGGCTTTCACCGTACCATCGGTATCGATAACATAAGCCGAACGAGACGGAGCCTCATACGTATTGCCGTACATCTTCTTTTCGACAATCGAATCGGTAGCCTTAGCGAATTTATAATCGGGATCGGAGGCCAGGATATAATTGATTCCCAACTTCTCGGCGTAATTCTTGTGCGAGCCACAGCTATCTTTGCTGATGGCTACCAGATTATATCCATGCTCATCAAACCAGTCGACATCTTCGGCAAGACTCTTGTTTTGTTTATCACAGCCCGAAGTATTATTTCGCATATATACCGAAACAATGGTGGGACGATTCAGCAGATCGCTGAAGGTCACAGTTTGTTCCTCCCCGTCTTTTACGATATCAAGCGTAAAATCAGTGTCTATTCTTTGACCGGTTTCAATCATAGCCAATATAAGTAAAGTGATCAGGTTGTTCTTTCAATGATGTAATGGTAACTCGATTTGCCGGGTAAATCGTTCTTCCGATCTAAAAATTATCGATCGTTTATAATAATGCGATCCCTATGATACTGCAATAAATCTTTTGATGCGGAAAGTAGGAGTTCTTATTGAAGATAAGATGAAGGCATCAAGGGCAAGTCAAAAGTAAGAAGTCAGACGTGAAATGTCTCACCTTTGCCTTAGTAAGTACCGTGCTACCGCAGCCAGTACGATAGTATGATGGACCGTGCCGTCAGCCGCCAGCGAGAGGAACTCTTGCATAGGCATCTTATGGATCTTAATACGTTCATGTTCATCCCCATCGGCTTCTTTAAAACCCTCAAACCGGCAACCTTCTGCCAGGAAAAGGTGTGTAAAATTGTTCATAATGGCCGGATTGGAACTTACCCTTCCTAAACTGGACCAATTATCGGAGATGTATCCAGTCTCTTCCACCAGCTCTCGCTGTATGGCCGTTTTGGGACCTTCACCAGGATCCACCATGCCGCCAGGAATTTCGAGAGTAGGCTCTTCAACGCCGTACCGGTACTGCTCAACCAATACGACTTCATTTTTTTCTGTAACAGGAATGACATTTACCCATTCCGGCGCATCCAACACATAAAACATTCCTTCATTATGCTCATCCTCGGCCTCAAGCTGCATTTTTCTACTTAAAAGATTAAAAATTGGTGTCTGATATTCCTTATTTTCATGGACTACAGACCATGGCTCAATGGTAAAACTAAATGACTTTTCACTCATAAGAAGACTGGTTTACGATTTATGGCAGATCGATTTGAATTTGAGACCGATGAAGTAAACTCCAGACAGGAACTCCACGAACGAATGGTGGAGGCCTGCGATCTAATGGAGTCAATTTACGAAAACGGGGAATATCCCAAAGTGCTGGTCAAACGGTCATGGTCCAAGCACAATCCCATCATTACCGGCGAAATGGCCAAACCCAAAGCCTATCGCTGGTACCTGCTGCGTGAGCTCAAGAAACTTGCTGAAAAAGGGGCCGTTATCAAAATTATTCCGTCTCGTGAGCGCCTGGCGTTGAATGATCCGGATCTGCTGGATAATACCGACGAAGACGACTGGGACATCACCCAGAAGAAGCTGTTCCTGTTTAGTCCCGAACGGATTGAAATTTCGCTGAATCGCCTTGAGCATTATACCGGTACCAAGCCGGAAGATTTTCAGCGCTATATTCTCTTCACAAATTACGATATGCATGTGGAGGTATTCCGGGAGAAATTCCCCGACTGCATAACACCATCCCGCGAAGGGGTGCAGATGCCGGCCTATCACCACAAGCTGGACAATAATACAGGGATAACGCTGATCAATATTGGAGTAGGTCCATCAAACGCCAAAACCATTACTGATCATGTAGCCGTAATGCGGCCCGACGCCATGATTATGGTCGGTCATTGTGGCGGCCTGCGCAACCACCAGGAAATTGGCGATTTTGTACTAGCCACCGGCTTTATGCGCGACGATGGGGTACTTGATGATGTTCTGCCCCTGAATATTCCCATTACTCCCAATTACCTATTGAATGTCTACCTAAAAGAGGTGCTCGATAATTATAACCGCAATTATCGGATGGGTACGATCTTTACCACGGCCAACCGCAACTGGGAATTTATCAAGCGCCGAACTGTTGAGCAGATTCACATGAGCCGAAGTATTGCCGTGGATATGGAATCGGCGACTGTAGCCACCAATGGTTACCGCTATCGCATCCCGAATGCAACTATGCTGTGCGTAAGCGACAAGCCGCTGCATGGCAAGCCGAAGCTAAGCGACGAAGCCCAGGAGTTTTACGAAAATTCCAAGCAACTTCATATCGAGATGGCCGTTGACGTGCTGGATATGTGCAAGAAAAATTATCCCGAAGGCCTGCCGAATGCCAGCATCCGCGCTATGAACGAACCTCTAATGGGTGGCCCGGACGAAGATTAGGTTTAGGTTTCGTTGGTAGTGAGTAATGAGTCGTGAGTCTTGAGTAGTGGGTTAAAGGGCAGGATTCAGGATGCAAGATGAGATATAGATTGCAGAGATGTTCTATAGTTCAGAGTGTTGAAGTGATTGGCTGTTTAAGTTTGAATGCTTAGTGTTGAATTCGGAATTCTGACTCCTGAATACCAAATTTAGAACCACCAACTACTCAACTCTGACCAATAGCTATGAGGGAGTTGTACTCCCGAATTCTAAAAAAATAGTTTAAAGGCAATTTCCCTTTCTGGATTCTTTCAGCCCTCATCTGCGTCAAGCGATTACAGAAATCGTATAGCCTTTCTTAGCTAGTTACGAATTATAGCCCCCAATAATCGCAGCTCTTTATCTACCCTTCCATAGAGAGTCAAAAAATCTAAGTCAGCTCATTATTTTTGCCATTAAACAATAATTATTTACTGTTTATCAATAAAATATTATTGCTATTCAGTAATTATTTGTTTTGATTACCACTGAACATCAAGAAAGAACAACCGCTATGACAGCCAAATGGTTTAAAAATGATTGGACTCTCGCTCACCTGTTATACTATTTATCACAGATCGGATACATTTTAACAGGAGTCTACCTAATTATGATGATCAGCATGTTGGCATCACAGCTAAAAGATGGACAATTGATGAGTAATCAAATTCCAGTTCGTATGGAAGTAGAACAACTTAAGCAAGAAACTCCAGTTCAACTGAATGAGAGTAAATTATATTTCTCTGATACTGTTGAAGGCAAAATAGGCTTCTCCAAAACAACGGATGGTTCAATATGGCCAGTCATTGGCTTCTATGTTATTGAACTTTCCAAGCAGATTATCCTTTTTATAACATTATTTTTGTTCAGTAAGATTTTTAAAACAATCATAAATGAAGAACCCTTCAGTGAAAAAAATCCCATCTATCTATTTACTATCGGGTGGATATTAGTCTTGACGCCTTTAGCCTTTCAATTTATTGGCCTCTTTTTTCAATCCTTCTTCGCCAACCTACAGCTTCCCGAAGGTATTCAAATCCTGGGATTAAATTCTTATGGAGACGGATATATACTCGCAGGAATCTTTATGATTGTACTCGGATACGTTTTCCGGGAGGGAAACCGGCTCTACGAAGAACAGCGTCTGACTGTATAATTAATTATGCATCAGGAACTAAAACTAACGATGTGATCCACATATGGCCATCAAAGTAAATTTAGATCTGATGCTGGTAAAGCGGGATATGTCACTCACCGAGCTGTCGGAGCAGGTCGGCGTAACAATTTCAAACCTCTCGATTCTGAAGACCGGCAAAGCCAAAGCGGTACGCTTTTCGACGCTCAACGCCATTTGCGAAGCTCTCGATTGTCAGCCGGGTGATATACTGGAATATGAGGCAGATGACAAAAGTGAGACGTCAGAAGTCAAAGGGAAAAATTAACTGACCTTTGACCTCTAATCTCTGACATCTCAAATTCAGCTCCGTATCAAGTACTGAAATTTCACGAAAAACTGGCGGTCCGTCTGTTTATATCCCTGAAATCCGTTGGGGCCAGAACGATCGTAATAGTTCATGTAATCAGTCATGCCGATATAGAACTTCGTGAAGGGATTCAATTTGTAGTAGAGGAGAGGATAGATCTGAACCTGATCATTAAAGGAGTTGTATTGCGTGATAAACCTGGCAAAGAGTCTCTTGGAGAAGTTATAGCGGCCGGTCATCCGAAAGATGTCACCACTGTAATAATTCTGAGTATCATCGAGCGACGAAAGTGTTGAATAATCGTAGCTAAGAGAAAGTTCCAGTCGCGTAGAGGGCTTGATCGTGGTATAAGCTGATACGTTATACCCGCGCCCCATGTTTGGATTCTGCGAACGATATACATAACGGCCGAAATCGATGTGCCCGCCAAAAGACAGCGCGTCCATCGGATTTGAATTGACATCAATCATGGTGCGGTGCATCTTGGTGAAAAACTCACCGCGAAATCGTTCGTCATTAACCGGAAGATAACTTACGGATACATTGGTCTGCCCGCCAAAGCTATTCCACCAGTTGGCATAAATAAAGCGTTCCTGGAACTGACCGGCGAAATCATAGCGCCAGCTACCATTTATGTCAATACTTCCGCGGCTCCACCAGTCTTTACCCGGATAGTAGGAGAAACTTTGTCCGCCTTCGAACTGCCGACGGTCGGTACGATTAATGAATCCGCCCTGCGATTGAAAAGTCGGCGAAAAAGATTTGTATTCAAAGGAAAAGCTATAGTACTTGGCTTGCCGTGAAAATTCAGCGCTGATTAATGAACCACCATATTTCTCCCCGTTAAAAGCCGCATCGTAGGAGCTTCTGCCATAAGTTCGTGAATTATCAAAAAGCGTGGTATCCTGAATTTCTTTAGTATCCGAGTAGGCCAGCTGCCCGCTAAAATAGTAGTGGTCAGTTAACAGGATGTTCCAGTCGACACTGCCCACATAATTGGCTCCATCCTGCTGATTACGGGTGGTAAGCAGGCCGCCCACATACGATTCAGATCCGAAATTATATTTCCCTCGGAGTACATTACTATAAGCATTCACACCGGAGCGCACCAGTGAACTGCCATATTTGCCCGGTACGATGAATGGGGTGTCACGATCGTAAGCCGTAAGAAAAGCGATGCTGTATTTATCGGACTGCTGGGTAACCTTACCGGCCGCCAGGGGGTGATTAATCATCCGCGAATAAAACAGATCTTCAGGCGTACCAAACAAATCGCTACCCTTCATAAAGAACGGACGCTTCTCGGGATAGTAAAGGGCAAATGTTTCATTGGCACCAATCTGGGCGGCATCGGTTTCCACCTGGCTGAAATCGGGATTAACTACTGCATTCAGTGAAGTCGAGGACGATGGGGAATACATAACGCTGCCACCGAAACGGGCCTTTAAAGGTCCATGATCCAAACCTGAACGAGGATCTTCGGCATCATTAATGCTACTGCTTTGATAGCTCATACCATAAGGCAACAGCTCAATGGTATTGCTGTTTTCTACATTTTGCATCCCGGCTAACACCCCATTTTGACACATCAGGCAGGAGTTACTCAAGTCCACATCGGTCCAGGCAAACTGGTATCTGGTACTACGGGGATAGTTGCGCAAAAACTGGATAGACCAATCCTGTACATTGCGTTCGGGAAAGTTTAAACTCTTAAAGGGAATTCGCATGACGACCCGGTATCCTGAATCCGTAATTTTGCCTTCCGAATACCAGAGCAGATCGTAATTCATATCCTCGTTATTGCCTGTCCGCATTCCGTCCATCTGAATTCCTAACGGATTAACGAAAAATTCATAGGCATGCTGGTTATTGTTGAACGGATCCAGGAAAATTCCCACGAAGTCATCCTGGAAACTATTATCACGGTCCGAAATATTAGCTCGTATACGCTTCGGATTGGGATCCTGACAAATAAACCCAATGTATAGGTTTTGCTGACTGTATAATACTTTCACCTGAGTTTTTACCTGTGCCTGGCTCTCGTCATTAGGCTGTACCTGGTGCTTTATGTATACCGGAGAGGCATTATCCCAGGCAAGGGCATCCATAGAGGCAGAAATGTCAAAATCCTTGGCCACATGTCGCGGTTCAATTTGGGAATAATCACTACTTTCCTGCGCCCATGACCGGGAACTGAGGCAAAGAATTGCAATTAAGGTTAAACACCAAATGAGCGGTTTCCGCTTTTGCATATCGTAGCTGATCTATATGTCCTTATTATTGTTGGGGTTATTCTCTTACGAAAATATTTCAAATTGTTTCAAAAAATATATCCGTAAATATGCCCAAACGACCCCAAAATTGCGTTAAAAGGTTGTTAAACATACCCTTTCGAGGGATTTACTGTAAGGAACCTGCTGCTGATCAGTCTTACTTCTAAACCCAATCATCCAAATCAATATCAATATACTAATACTATGTCTGATCAAGAGCAGTTTGAAGCCAACGACTTTTTAAAACGCACCGTCAAGGAAATGAATCCCGATGAGCAGCCCCGCGAGAAGCTCGTCAACTATGGGAGTGAGAGTCTGTCGGATGCAGAGCTACTGGCCATTCTATTACGTACCGGCAGCCGGCGGATGAACGTCATACAGACGGCGCAAGCCTTGCTGGATCATTTTGACGGCCTGCGCTACCTGGCCCGCAAGAATTGGCAGGATATGAAAGTAATTCCCGGTATGGGCAAAGTGAAGTCACTCACCCTGGAGGCCGTATTTGAACTTTCGCGGCGCATTCAGATGGCCAGCTTGGGCGAGCAGGTACAAATCACCTCGCCGGACGATGCGGTTGCCTATTTCGGTCCAAAGCTGCGGGATCTCACTAAGGAGGTATTCATGGTCGCCTTCCTAAACAATGCCAAAATCGTGATGGGCTATAAAAAGATCAGCTCCGGCGGATCAACGGCCACCATTGTAGATCCCGCCGAGGTAATGCGGCAGTCGGTGATGAACGAAGCGAATAGTATTTTACTGCTTCATAATCATCCCAGTGGCAACAGTAAGGAGTCGAAGGCTGATATCCAGCTCACCAAACGCATTGCGGAATCAGGCAAGCTGTTGGGCATACCAGTGGACGATCATATCATCATCGCCGGCGACGGCTACACGAGCTTCCGCGCCAAAGGGTTGATTAATTAAAATTTGAAAATGAAAAATGAAAAATTAGGAATGAGTGGAAAGTGGACAAAACCCCGACAACAAACTGATAATATAATTCAAGAGAAAAGTTATAGCTTTGCGCTTCGGGTAATTCAGCTCAATAAGCTGATTATTACAGAAAACAAAGAATTTGTCATAGGTCGGCAAATATTAAAAAGTGGGACATCTATCGGCGCCAATATTGAGGAAGCTATCGGTGCCCAATCTCGAAAAGATTTTCTTTCAAAGGTATCTATCTCGTATAAAGAGGCTAGAGAAACCCATTACTGGCTTAGATTACTTCGGGATTCAAAAATTATCAAACCTAATCTGGCAGATTCATTGTTGGAAGATTGTACCGAATTATTAAAGATTATTGGTTCAATAATAAAAACACTGAAAAATCCTCATTCCTAATTCTCAATTCCTAATTCAACTGCTTATATTTACGGCTAATTTGTAACCGGCTTAAGCTATTTCCATGAAGGATTATTTACGAGACATTATTAGAGAATCGCTGCAGCAGTTTGATATTTCGGAGGATCAAATACCGGAAATCCAGATTGAAAAACCTAACCAGCCGGATCACGGAGACGCCGCCTCCAACATCGCCATGAACCTGGCCAGTATCCTGAAAATGAATCCGAGGAAAATAGCCGAGCAGATCGTTGAAAACCTCGATTTTGAGGAGAACAAACTTAAGTCCGTAGAAATTGCCGGACCGGGGTTCATCAACTTTCGTTATGCGAAGAATTATCTCTTCGATAAACTGCAGCACATCCTTGAGCGGAGCAATAAGTTTGGCAAAAGCGATGTTCTTCAGGATAAACGTATCCTCGTTGAGTTTGTAAGTGCCAATCCCACCGGCCCGCTGACTGTGGGACACGGACGTAATGCCGTGCTGGGAGACACCATCGCCAACCTGCTGGAATGGACCGGAGCCGAGGTGGACCGGGAATACTATTTCAACAATGCCGGTCGCCAGATGCGCGTGCTGGGTCAGAGCGTCCGTGCCCGTTACCTGCAGGAGTTGGGGCACGATGCTGAACTGCCCGATGGGGGCTATGAAGGTGAATACATTCTGGACATTGCCAAAGAACTCATCGACGAGCAGGGCGATGCCCTCGTTGATACCGACGACATTACTCCCTTCAAAGACAAGGCCGAACAGCTCATTTTCGAGGAAATTCAGTCCACACTAAATCGGATGAATATTGAAATGGACTCCTTCTTCAACGAGCATGAACTCTATGAAGACGGATCCATTGAAAAGACGGTGGAAACATTCCGCGAAAAAGACCTTGCTTATGATAAGAACGGGGCTACCTGGTTTCGAACAACCAAGTTTGGCAAAGAAAAAGATACGGTACTCATTAAGAGTACCGGCGAACCCACCTATCGGCTGCCGGATATCGCCTATCATGCCAACAAGCTCGATCGCGGATACGATCAGTGTATAGATGTTTTTGGTGCCGACCACATTGACACATATCCGGACGTTCTTTCAGGTATTGAAGCACTGGGCTATGACCGCACTAAAGTGGATGTTGTTGTCTACCAGTTCGTAACGATTGTGAAAGACGGCAAGCCGTTCAAAATGAGTACCCGGAAAGCCAATTTTGTCACCCTCGATGACCTGATGGACGAGGTCGGATCAGACGTTACCCGGTTTTTCTTCGAGATGCGTGATCCCAATACTCACCTCGAATTCGATATCGCCCAAGCCAAAGAAGCCGGCGAAAAGAACCCCGTCTTTTATCTGCAATATGCACACGCACGCATTCACAGTATCCTGCGCAAAGTAGAGCAGGAATATTCCTTTGATCAAAAAGCCGAGCTGAACCTGTTGACTCATAAATCGGAAATAAATCTAATCAAGAGCCTTCTTCGATTCCCCGAGATGATTCAGAGTGCCGCCGAAAGCCGGGAGCCTCACCGACTCATCAACTACCTCGAAGAGCTGGCCTCAACCTTCACTTCCTTCTATCATGATTGCCGTATTCTTGGCGAACAGGAAGAACTGGTGCAGGCACGAACGGCACTGGCCAGAGCCACCGCCCAGGTGCTGGCTAACGGGCTGGGAATCCTCGGTATCAGTGCCCCGGAACAGATGTGATTTTTTCAAGATGCAGGTTGCAGGATACTAGATACAGGTTTTAGGATACAGATGTTATTTGAACGCCTTTATCTATAGATCCTGAAACAAGTTCAGGATGACACCTTTATCTTGCATCGTGTATCCAGAATCCTGCACCCTGCACTAAGCAGGCATAAGCTTGGTGAAGCAGACGATACCCTTGGTAAACTGATCAGCTACCGTAAAACCGGCCCGTTCGAACATCTGATTACTTTCATCAACCTCCCAAAAGGTCAAACCGCCTAATCCTGCAGAGTCCTGTAAAAGACGAGCATACCAGGCTTCCGCTTTCACCAGATGCATCATAAAAAAGGCACCCTCTTTTTTAATAACCCGCCGGGCTTCATATAAAACCTTTAGGGGATCGGTCAGTTCGTTGAGTGTTCCGCCCATCATCAGTCCGTCGAACGTGGCGCCAAAAAAAGGCAGGTGACGAGCATCCGTACGTAATAAAAACAGGTCGGTCTGATCAGCTTCGGCTTTGATACGGGCTTCCTGCAACATCTGACCCGAAAAATCAATGGCTACCACCTCTGCTCCGGGTTGTGCTTTCTTTACCAATCGGCTGTAGAGCGCGGTTGAGCAACCGATATCCAGATACAACTTCCCATCTTCCGGGTGCAACCAGTCGATCAACAGTTCTTGCTCTTTACCAATTGGAAATTCTTCTCCCGTCAAAATTGAAAGTGATCGCTTGCGCCAGATATCCTCATAAAGAGCCGCCGTAACCTTCCAGTGATTGGAACTCTGAGCCCAGGTCATACTCCGTGGTTCCACATCCAACAGGTCTACAATATTATTGGTAATCGGGTATTCGTCGCCCTTATTGGAACAGATCGTACCGTTAAAACTCTTCTGCAGATGAGAAACTTCCTGAGGAATACTGATGGAAGCGCGTTCGTACTTGGGTGAGCGGATTTCCAGGGACATATTTTCTTTATTTTGAACAGCAAAAAATGCTGCAATGATCATGAGATTTTGCCTGACACCCCTTGATACGAAAAAAAGGAAACGGTGTTACGACTGACTACCCATTCCTTTCTGCAAAATTAGTGAGATCTGGGCACCTTTTTGAACACTTAACATTTCTTCTGCATTTCCCTTGTTAATCCCTATTTCCAACATTCCCGAACTGCCTATATATGCCGCCGGTTCTCCCTCGGGAACCGCGCCAAAAGTGGGCACGATTTCATCCAGGATAGTATTGCCTACATAAATTTTAACGTTCTTATCGGCAATTACTTCCTCCAGCTTTTCACCGGTAATATTGGTAACCAGATTGCCGAACTTATCGATATGAATGACCATCCCTTCCAGACCATCCTTATCTGCAATAGGCACCGTCCAGCGATAGGTTACTAAATCCTCCAACGGGTCGCCCAATTTTTCAAGAGACACTCCCCGGCTGAGATGAGCAGCAACCGGAGCAAAAATATCACGGCCGTGAAATGTACTGGAACGATTGGTTCGCCAGTATTCAGAATTGGTGAGGTTTACAGCCCTGTAATCATATTCCTCGGTGAGAAGCGAAAAAATACCATTGTCGGGTCCTACGAAATACCGATCATCCAATTCCATCGCAATAGCTTTGCGATCGGTTCCAACCCCCGGATCCACCACGACGGTATGTACGGTTCCCTTAGGAAAAAGCATGGCTGAATTCTTCAAAATCCAAGCCCCGGCCATAATATCCTGGGAGGGCACTTCGTGCGAGATATCCACCAACCGCGACTCCGGGGCGATACCCAGCATCACGGCCTTCATAGCGCTTACGTAGTAATCCTGCAGACCGAAGTCGGTCGTCAGCGTGATTACATTACGCATAGGTATTCAACATCACAGGCATCACGAGCATCAGAATTTGCTCGTCATCCTCTTCATCTGAAGGCTTGACTATACCCGCCCGGTTAGGAGTGGAAAACTCGAAATACACTTCCTCGCCATCAACATTGCCAAGAACATCGGCCAGATACTTAGCATTAAATCCGATTTCCATTTCGTCGTTGCTGTACTCGCATGAAATGGTTTCCTTGGCCTCGCTGCTCATATCGATATCTTCGGCGCGGATGGTCATCTTATCGGGATGCATCTGCAGACGAATCTGCCGCGTCGTGGAGCTTGAGAAAATGGAAACACGCTTGACGGTCGCCAGCATTTGTTCCTTGTTGATAAACAGCTTTTTCTCGTTGTCTTTGGGAATTACTGATTCATAATTCGGATACTGCTCATTAATCAATCGCGTGATGACAATAGTGTTTCCGCTTTTGAAGCGCGCATGGTCTTCGGTTATGGTCAGCTCACACTCCTCTTCATGAAGGGCTTTCTGAACCAGGTTAAGTGCTTTTTCGGGTACGATAAAATCGACTTCCTGGTCACTGGTCAAATTCTTCTTGATGTATTTTACCAACCGGTGGCCATCAGTAGCTACAAACTTGCTTTCATCAGGCCCAATATCAAAATACACGCCCATCATCGCGGGACGCAGGTCGTCGTTGGATACCGCAAAAAGAGTTTTGTCAATCGCCTTGAGTACCAACTCCTTGGTTGTTTCGAGCGTATGTCCTTCATCCAGGTTGGGTACTTCAGGAAACTCATCTGGGTCTTCGCCTACCAGCTTGTACGTTCCCTTGTCGGTGCGGAATTTAATATTGAACTTCTCATCCACTTCAAAAGCCACCGGGATATCGGGCAGCTGACGAAGGGTTTCGATCAGGCGGCGTGCGGGAATAGCTACCGCGCCTCCATCATCAATATCGGCCTTCATCGATTCAATAATAGAAATCTCAAGATCCGTTGCCGTAAGACGCAGCTTGTCGCCATCACTTTCAAATAAAATAGTTTCAAGGATCGGAAGTGTAGCTTTGTTGGGAACCGCTCCCGAAACAGCAGACAAAGCTTTAACTAGTTCACTACTCGAGACGTTAAATTTCATAGATAAATTTTTTTGGCTAAGCGTTCGTCAGACATCAATAAATAGTCCGAATAATAAGTACCGTATACTAATAAATCCTCACTCTCTTAGCAACCAGATTAGCCCGGTTAATTGTGTGAATTTGATCCGGTGATACAAGTTCATAATTGAAAATAAAGCTTACCGCTAAAGCCAACATTTTTCAGGATTTCCTATCCCGCAAAAGAGTGAATATTTCCTTATGTTTAGCATTGAAAATTAGCTATCAAACTCGACTCCTGATCCTTGCGCATACTGCTACTGGGACCAACTGCCGTAGGAAAAACTGATCTTTCTGTAGAACTGGCCCATCACATTAATGCTGAAATTATATCGACCGACTCCCGGCAATGCTACAAATACATGAACATTGGTACGGCAACCCCGGATGAAGAAGAGCGGGGCGAAATTCCGCACTATAATCTCTCCATTATCGATCCGGCCACAAAAGACAGTGTTGTCAACTTTTATGAACGGGCAATGGATTGGGAGCAGGAAATCACTTCCCGTGGCGAAAATGTGCTTTACGTAGGGGGCAGCACCCTGCACGTGCAATGCGTAATTCAGCCGCTCGATGACGTGCCCGAAGCCGACGAAGAAAATATTGCCACGCTTGAAAGCAAAATTGAACAAAAAGGCATCCAACCGCTTTACGAGAAACTACGCGAGGTCGATCCCGAATACGCACAAAAAATGGACGGGATGAATACTCAGCGCATTATTCGGGCCCTGGATGTTTGGATGCAAACCGGACGACCTTTCAGCTCTTTTCACTCTGACAATAATGAAATTACGGTTCCGGATGATATGGTGGTCTTTGGTTTAAAACGCGAACGCCAGAATTTGTACGATCGCATCAACCGTCGCGTTGACCTTATGTTCGAACAGGGTTTCCTGGATGAAGTCCGCTCAATACTCGACAGAGGCTACTCGCTTGAAGATCCCGGGCTAAATACGGTGGGCTACAAAGAGGCTATTGCCTACTTGCAGAATGAGATCAGCCGCGAACAGATGGTCAAAGATATGAAAACCCAGACTCGCCGATATGCCAAACGGCAGCTTTCCTGGTTTCGCCGCTGGGATTTTATTCATTGGATCGACCTGGAAGAAACCCACCGAGAAGCCGCTATCGAATTTATCCGCACTCGGCTAGCAGCTAAGTCAAATAAAGATTAACTTTACCCTCATTTAAAACTGCACAATATTATACCGATGTATAAGGCTACTGTAAACGTTACGCTTCGTAAATCCATTTTAGACCCGCAGGGCAAAGCAGCGCATCACGCTCTTACCGACCTTGGCTTGACCGATATTGACAACGTACGCATCGGCAAACTCATTGAACTGGATATTGATGCCGACAGCAAAGACAAGGCGTTTGAAATTGCTGAAACGGCCTGTACCAAGCTGCTGGCCAACGAAGTCATGGAAGATTTTGAAATTACGATCCACGAAAACTGATTAGCATACATTATGTACGATCCGCTACTTAGCATTTGGGGATCAAAACCCGACGTCGAAGAAGATTCACCCGATGTTGAGGTCGAAGTACTCGAAGAGGAGCAGGAAGACGAGGAAGAAAACACTCCGTGGCGAGTCATCCTTTTTGATGATGATATCCACACCTTCGAGGAAGTGATCGGACAACTGATCAAAGCACTGAAGTGCAACCGATCCCATGCCGAAGACCTCACATACAAAGTACACAACAACGGAAAGGCCGAAGTCTTCAAAGGCAGTTTCGAAGACTGTTTTGAAGTCAACGGCGTACTTAAAGAAATTCAACTTATCACCGAAATCAAAGGATAACCGTGTCTGCTACATTTGGAGTAATTGTATTCCCCGGCTCAAACTGCGACCATGACGCTTATCACGCGCTGGCCCACGTGATGAATGCCCAAACAAAATTCCTGTGGCACAAGGATACCGACCTTTCGGACATTGATTTTCTGCTGATACCCGGTGGATTTTCATATGGCGACTACCTTCGCTCCGGTGCCATCGCGCGATTTTCGCCCATCATGCAATCGGTCATCGAATTTGCCGAAAAAGGCCGGCCCGTGCTTGGCATTTGTAACGGATTTCAGATTCTGCTGGAAGCCGGTATACTGCCCGGGGCCATGATGCACAACCAGGAATTGCGGTACGTATGCAAGCAAACCCACATCCGCTGTGAAAATTCAGATACCCTGTTCACCCGCAATATTACCGAAGGAAAGGTGTTACAGATTCCCGTGGCTCACGGCGAAGGCAACTATTTCACCGATCCGGATCAGCTCAAGGAATTGCAGGACAACGATCAGGTGATCTTTCGCTACTGTGATAAAAACGGGCAGACGACCAAAGAAGCCAACTTTAACGGTTCCATCGACAATATCGCAGGTATCTGCAACAGCCAACGAAACGTGCTGGGCATGATGCCGCACCCCGAACGCGCTGTTGAAGAGATTCTGGGCTCAGCCGATGGGAAACAGATCTTTGAATCGGTGCTTGCCGAACTGGCCGTTGCATAAGCGTTAATCAACTCCAACAGCATGTCGGAACAGTCTCATAACAAAACGCTTTACAGCGAAGGGCTCACAAAAAGCTACAAAAAGCGTACGGTTGTTTCGGATGTATCCATTAATGTAACACAAGGGGAGATCGTAGGTCTGCTGGGACCCAATGGAGCAGGCAAGACGACCACCTTTTATATGTTTGTAGGGCTGGTTACGCCCGAAAACGGCAAGATTTTTCTCGATGACAAAAATCTGACCAATATGCCGATGTACAAGCGTGCACGACTGGGCGTGGGCTACCTTTCGCAGGAGGCCAGTGTATTTCGCAACTTGACAGTTCGGGAGAATCTGGAATCGATACTGCAATTCTTTGACCTCAACAAAAAGGAGATCAAACAGCGGGTTGACCAACTCATCGAAGAGTTCGGACTCGAACGCGTGGTAGATAACAAAGGGCATAGCCTCTCCGGCGGTGAACGCCGACGAACCGAAATTGCCAGGGCGCTTGTTACCGACCCTGATTTTATACTGCTGGATGAACCCTTTGCCGGTGTAGATCCCATAGCTGTGGAAGATATTCAGGAAATTGTGGCGGATTTGAAATACCGTAACATTGGTATCTTTATCACGGATCATAATGTTCACGAGACACTGGCAATTACCGATCGTGCTTACCTTATGTTTGAGGGTAAAATCCTTAAAGAGGGTTCAGCCGATCAGCTGGCCGAAGATGAAGAAGCACGCAGATTATATTTGGGCAGCCAGTTTCGCCTGGACCGTTATGGCTACGGCCGGGAACAAGAGGAATAGAATTTTTGGGAATACGGATAGATCGCATCCGTCAAAAAAATAGAATAAACAGGAATCCTCGAGACGGACACCGTCCGCCTCACAAAGATTTTTAGAATGCAAGAAATTACCGTCGAAGAATTCAAGCAAAAAATTGAAAACGAAGAAAATGTTTTTCTGCTGGATGTACGCGAACCGTTTGAGCAGTATCAGTCCAGTATTGAGTATGAAAACTCGAAACTAATCCCGGTTGGAGAACTTAATAGCCGACTGGATGAACTTGAGCAGCATAAGGATAAAGAGATTGTATGCCTGTGTCGAAGCGGCGGGCGCAGCGGGCAAGCCTGCCAGCTGCTGGAGCGAGAAGGCTTCCCTGACGTTAAAAACCTGAAAGGAGGCATCAACGAATGGGCTCGCAAAATCGATACTTCCCTCCCGGTTTACTAGCCCACATCGCTAATATTAAAATAGGTATAAAAATTTTTTGGACACATAACCGATCGTATATCCAAAATTATACAGAAAGGAATTCCCGTAAATTACGGTATATATCCCAACTGACAGCATATATCCGATCAGCATCGTTAACAGGGTGATAATAATTCGTCCCGTAATCCTCTCAAACGTAGTAGCCATCTCTTTTCAATCTTGATATAGATATAAAAATAGGGGATATGATCAGTCCATATCCCCTATTAATTATCAAACAAATCTGAATTAGTCAATTACACCATAGCGGCAATTTGATTCAGTAGTTCTTCGTTGCTTTCAGTGTTTTTGAGCACTTTCAACAGGCTCTGCATTGACTCTTTCGGTGATTTTTTGAGCAGGTAACGACGCACCATATTGCGCTCTTCAATAGAATCGCCAATAAATTTATCTTCATTTCGCGTTCCGGAAGCGCTGATGTTAATGGCGGGAAAAATTCGATCGTTTGCCAGTTCCCGATCCAAAACCAGTTCCATATTACCCGTACCCTTGAACTCCTCAAAGATCATATCATCCATACGAGAATTGGTCTCAATCAGGCAGGTAGCAATAATCGTCAGCGATCCTCCTCCCTCAATCTTTCGCGCTGAACCAAAGATCTTTTTGGGAATTTCCAGGGCGCGAATATCAAGGCCTCCGGAAAGCGTTCGACCGCTGCTTTCCTGTATATTGTTATAAGCTCGTCCGAGGCGCGTCAGTGAGTCAATCAATAGTACGGCATCATCACCCATCTCCGCTTTGCGTTTGACGTAACCCAGAGCCAGTTCAGTGATGCGAATATGATTTTCTGTGGACTTGTCATTAGAAGACGCAAAGACTTCAGCATCCGTAGAACGCAAGAAATCGGTCACCTCTTCAGGCCGTTCATCCACCAGCAACACGCCGGTCGAAATATCGGGATGATTGTGGGTGAGCGATTCGGCGATTTTCTTAAGCAGTACGGTTTTACCGGTTCTTGGCGGTGCAACAATCAATGCCCGCTGCCCCTTGCCAATAGGCGCAATAAGGTCCATCACGCGCATCTCAATATTTTCCGGATCCATGCCCAGCTTAATATGCTCAACCGGCATAATCGGCGTTTGAAGCTCAAAGCGTGTAGACCGCTGCCATACCATCGGGTCACGACCGTTAATCTTTTCAATCGAGTGGATATGACGGTTTCCGTGATTATCCTCTTCGTATTCGCCCTCTATCACCAATCCGGGACGCAAGTTATACTTCTTCACTTCATCCGGATTTAGAAAGGGATCCTTCGGCTCGTAGCTGAACTCGTAGTCTTGCTTTCGCGCAAAGCCGTAGTTTTTAGCGTTGATTTCCACCACGCCTTCATAACGGCCAGCCACCTTTACATTCTTATTGTTGTTAAATCGCGGAACAAAAACGTTTTTCTTATTGCGGCCGCGGTTACTGTTGTTTCGTGAACGTCCCATTACATCCAAATTTTACTTGAAAATGAACATTCTAACCTGAGCGATAACGATTGCAAGTGCAGAGGAAAGAACGTTATAAATATGATTGATTAACGATGAGAGGAGAAAAAGCATAGTGCAACCGAATTGTTGCACTATGCTGAAATCGACTAAAAGATAAGAATGATTCTGAATAATTGAAATCTAACGTACGGTCGTAGTTTCGTTAACCCACTCGTAGCATGACATCAACGAACCATCAACCTTCATCTTATCACCTTTTTTCAGCGGTGGTTGCCAGAAGAACTTCTCTTCGGTCGTCGGCGTCACCGGTTCATAGGAATTATATTTTCGCTGTACTTCGCTGGTAGTAGAAGGATCCACGCGCTTCGCTTTGTCCAGATAATCGAGTACCAGCCAGTAAACCACCTTGTCTTTGCGATCCATTTTACGATCGCTGGTGCACTGACTTACCGCCTGTGCATAAATGTCGGCGATCTGGATATAGGGTGCCCCCCAATCACTGTCGTAGTTGCTCGCTTGCCGGGCATAACGTCGGGCGCTTTGCAGTTGCTCCTGATTAAGATACGTATTAGAGAGCTTAAGCGCGGCACGTGCTTTCTGCTTGTTCGATGAAGCCTTATCCACTGCTTCTTTGAGATACTTCTCAGCGTTATTGTAATTGGCATTACTGATAGCAGCATCAGCCAGTGCCATCGTATTTTCGTAGTTAGGATCCAGGTTATACAACTTCTTGCTCACATCCTGCGCTTTATCCACCATATCCTGTCCCTGGTAAAGCTCGCGAAGCTGATTCAGAAGTTCCGGATTTTTGGGTTCATCCTTAAGCTGTCCCTCAAGAAACGCTATGCGCTCTTCGGGAGAATCAAACAGCTTGTTACGAACATTATCAAAATAACTTTGAAGTTTCGAGGGAGCATAGGGCTCGGCCTTTTTTATAATAGCCAGTGCCCGGTCTTTCTCTCCGGCACCCACCATCTCCTGCAGCATCACCTGCATATAATAGCCGTCGCCATACTTGGTAAATTCTTCAGGTTTAATCTGAAAAGCCTGATAATAGTCATCAGCAGCTTTCTTTGAAGCATCCTTCAGCAAACCGCTATGCGTTTGATACAATCGTCCGCGCTCGATGTACCAGTCATAATGACTGTCCTTGTCATCGGGATAGTTCTCAAACATGCGGTCGAAAATCAACAGGGCCGTATCGGCATAGGCCTCTTTCAATGACGGATCCTGAACTTCTTGAGCCATACCGTTATAAACGCTCACCAGCCGGTCCAGATTACGTTTCAGGTCGAATTTGGGATACCCTTCGATGGTCTCGGGCATGCCTTCCCACATCCATCGACCGAACTTAATGGCATTTTCATAGGAATCGCTGCGGTAATTCTCCAGGAAAATAGAATAGGCCTGGATCGCCTTCATCCCGCTTGGCGGTTTTACAGAGTTATCAGTCTGGGCTATCGACCAGCTACTGCTGAAAAATAAAAGCGCAGTAATAAGTAGTAGCTTCTTCATAATGCTATGAGTTTAAATATATGGTTCAGGTTGTAAACTAATTTGAGGCGGATTTATTATTGTAGTTTTGGACGGAAGAACATGATTTCGGCCAAATTAAGCGTCAATCGTACGCCCCATATTTGTTCTTTGGCCAAATCCATGGAATTTGTTCCGCGAATTCCGTACTCAAGACTCAGGTCAACCGAGGAGTTTGAGCGCGGAGAACGGAGACCTAACCCCAAAGAAAACATCAGTGTATTTATTCGCTCACCTTCCAACTTCAAATGCCCCGAATCGTAGGAAGCACCTACCCGATACTTAAAATTAGATAAAAAGGTATTTGCCTCAGTAACATAGGGAAAATATTGCATTCCCACGCCCCATTTATATCGATCAACGAAATAACTTTCTTCCGAAGGATCCAGCTCGTTCTCGTAATTCGACCAGCTTTGATAAAATCCCTCCGTAGCAACCATCAGGGCATTGCTTGGGTGATAACTGATACCACCACTGATTTTCATCGGCATCCGTATATTTCCATCCGTAGTTGCCGACTCATCAACAATAGTGGTCCCACCCCCATTAATGGTTCCTGTGTTCTTTTGTTCCGCATCAATGGTTACCGGGAACTCAACAGTCAGCCCGGCACCCAGCAGATCTTTTGAGCGCCAGACATTCGGAAAACGGGCGTATGCCCCAAAACGGTTCCCAAAGCCTGCACCGCTGGTTTCTACGGCGAAATTCGCAGGCCGGTAACTCGATTGTGGGAATGTAGCAAAATATTTGTTATTCATCGACAAGAACATCACCGAGGCGGCATAACCCACCGAAAAGCGGGAACTGATCTGCCATCCCACACCGAGTTCTGCACGATTTAATCCTCCGCTTCCGCGATTTTCCAGTCCGACGTTGACCGTATCCTGTAGCGAACCTCCTCCCAATATACGAGTGGATTCACTGGAGGTTTTAAATGAGGATTGTGTCACGGGAGAAAATGATCCCGACAGACCGACTTTACCGCGCACGATTGGCAGCTGAAGCTGAAACTGTGCAAGAGAGAAATTTGAATTTGTGGCGCTGCTGTTTCCACTGGTGGCATCGTAGCTCTGCAGCTCAACGCCCCCCATGCCCAATCCGTATACCGTACTTCCCCAGTGGGCAGGGTTGGCTAAACTTCCGACAAATGTGTCATTGTAGGAGATGCCTTCCAGGCCCATTCCACGTGCAGCGGTATTGGCAATATCTATTGGATATCCTATGCCCAGTCGGGAATAAACTGAACCGCTTGAAGCCATTTGATCTTCAGACTGGCCATAAGCTGTCGATCCAACAATACTAAATAGTATGGTTAAGAGGACTAGTTTCTTCAATCTAATTGCCCGTATCTTTTAAAGAGGTGATTATAATTTTGGGACGCATGCTCGCCGGCGCCTGTTCGGAGTCGGTATATATCAGGCTGGATTTGATCACGCCGTCGTTTGGAAGGGTGATAAAATACTCTATGCCCTGCGGCGGATTACTGCGTACAATGCTGGTAACCAGTGTGGTTATATCAATACGATAGGTTCCATCCACTGCCGAATAAATGCCCGGATTTTTCAAAAGAGGATTTACCCCGGCACCCGGTGTATTCAGTGGAATACCGGGATCAATATTGTCCGGTATCTTTTTGGGGTCCGCCAGCTGCAGGTAGGTTCTGCTTTCATTCGCTCGGCTAACATTGGCTGCCAGTCCCTGGCCCAATGCCGCGGTATTCTCGTACAAAATAAGTTCTGCTTTAGAGATCCCCGAAGCCTGCAAATTCAGACCATCCAGCCCCAGCTCGCTAAAGGTTAAAATACTTTCGTAGGTGCTGTGTAAAGGTGTTGAGTTAGCCGGTATTGAGGAGCTACTACCACGTTGCAGCGTATAAGCGCCCTGAAGCATGTTGACTGCAAAAGTATCCGCTTCCGCATTTTGAATGATAAAATCGGTATTGTTGCGATCTATAGGAATTATTTTACCACTGTTATCGGGCACAATAGCCAATCCATGCAGATCCAGCTGATAGAGCGAGTCGGAACTGGTCGTATCGGCATACTGGGTATATTTCTGCACCCAGTCGCTGGAAATTTCCACATCGATAGAATCTTCCTGTTCAACCGTAAATGAACCGACTTTCGCATTTTCATCATAGGAGAGCTGGTCGTTTACCTTAATCGCCTTATCTCTCCAAATTTCGCTGATTTCATAAATGCTAAAAGACTGTGAAGCCAAGGTATCGCCATACTCCTGACTTTTATCCAAACGGACACGCATCAACATTTTTAAATCGTTGGTGAGCGTATCGCCAGAAGACGGCAGTGCCGGCTTCACAAAGCCGGTTGCCTTGAGACTGCCAAACAGGGGGTCGTCGAACTGACCCGCCGACAGATACTGCAACTGCCCGGAATACGAGGGGGTTTGTTCCGCACTCATATTCTGTATATAAAGCGTATCATTAGAGATTTCTGCTTTGGGCTTGGTGATACCGGATCCTACGGAACCGGGATTTTCACAACTGCTTAACACCAATATGGAACCCACAAATAGTACTAAACAGAAACTGCTTAGGTTTCGAAAGGAACTGTACATTAAGTTGTGCAACGAAATACTGCTATTAATTTAGGATTCTTCGGTTTCTTCCTCGGTCCCGGCGATTTCGTCGTAGTAAGCGGCAAATTGTTCGGATACATCTTCCGGAGAACCCTGAATTTTTCGGGGTTCAATGCCGAGCTTATCAACGATATCATCCAGCTGGTCGGTGATATGATTACCGGTAACCACATAATCGCTGAACATCATACCGAGCGTTCGTAAATCAACGTTGTCACCTTCAAGAAGATTGTCCCGATCAAAAGAATCGGGCAAACCGAGGAGATCAAGGATCTTTTTATTAAAGATACCATTATTTTCGGGATGGTGGATATTGTAAATAACCTTGGTGTCTTTAAAAAGATCCAGTTCGTTGTATTTTTCTTTAGCGAGCAGGGGAATAAGTCCGGCTGGCCAGTCATGGCAGTGAATGATATCCGGTTCCCAGCCAAGTTTTGCTACGGTTTCGAGCACGCCTTTGCTGTAAAAGACGATACGTTCATCGTTATCGTCATAATGCTCATCGGTTTCCGGATTCATGAACATGGCCTTGCGGTTGAAATACGTATCATTATCCAGGAAATATACCTGTAGCTTAGCATTGGGAATACTGGCTACCTTAATACGCATGCTCTCCACCTTATCGCCCACTTCCACTTCGATACCCGAAAGCCGGATTACTTCGTGCAGTCGGTTACGACGGTCGTTAATAGTGCCGTATTTGGGAAGCAGAATCCGAATCTCATACCCCTTGTCTTGCAGCGATGCCGGCAAAAATCGCAGCAAATCGGCAGTATGAGTCATTCGGGCAAAAGGAGATATCTCAGCAGCAGCGTATAAAACTTTCATAAATATGTGGTACTAATGAATTCGTTGTAATTTTATTTATTCGTCAGACTCGCTTTCATCCTTGTCTAGATAAAGCTGGTCCATTTCTTCATCATCCAGAGAATAGAAATCAAAGAGCGTATCACTTCGCAGACCAAGCCGTAATGTTTCTACGGGAATAACCTCGGAGGGCTGGACATTTCCCAGATTTACATTACTTCCAAATTTGCGAATAAACCACACCTGCTGTTCTTTTTGAGGAGCCTCAAAAATCAGGTTTTCCACAGGTACCTGGTCAGCAATCTCGTCAATAAGACCGGATCGCACCTCGCCGTTAGGTCGAAATACGCCTACGGTACCGCTTTCACGGGCTTCGCAGATAATTTTCCAGGCACCGGCTTCCAGCTCACGCTCAATCATCTTAACCCATTTGTAAGGAGGAATAATATCGTTGGGATTTTTACTCCCAATTTCCGACAGGATGGTAAAATGCTTACTCATCTTCTGGATAATCTCCACTTTCCGCTGGTCGGAAAGCCAGATTGTACCATTAGAAACTTCGGCATGTTCGATATTGAATCGGTCCAGCAGCTCCATATAAGCATCGAGCTGATCGCGAAGCACATAAGCCTCGAATAATGTTCCACCAAAATAAACCGGAATATCAGCTTCGGAATAAACGGCCAGCTTTTCTTCCAGATTCTGGGTGACGTAGCTGGTTCCCCATCCGAGCTTTACAATGTCGATGTAATTCGAGCAAGATTTGCAAAAATCCTCAACCTGCCTGACGCTTAATCCTTTATCGAGGACAAGCGTCATTCCTTTTTCGCGTGGTTTTTCGGTACGTGTCGGGAGATGATTTAGCTTAAAAGCCATTGAGCATTATAATTTTGACAAATTAAACGACCAAAGATACTAAAATACAACCTGTTAATAAAGTCAGTACGTATCTTTGTTGTTAAACCGAATCGAGTCTGCACTCCCTGTCATGCATCATCCATTTGATCGGCCGGTTTTAGAATCAGTGCGGAATAGGGATTCAGCCATACGTGCTGCTCGTTTCCCTCGCCGAAATGGCCACCGCTATTGGATCCTCCGTAATATTCCGAATCACTGTTGAAAATCAGATGATACTGAACGCCCTCAAAAGGTCCCAGATGATAATCATCGATCTTTTGGGCCGAGAAGTTAAGCACAAATAACAGATGGTCGGAGGGGTCACGAGCTTTGCGCAAAAAAGCAAACAGGGAATCGGTACGACGCCCCAACTCGATCCACTCAAACCCATCGCTGTCGCGGTCCATCTGGTGAAGCGAGGGCTCACCGGTATAGAGATCGTTTAAGTCATCCACCAAATTTTTAACCCCCTGGTGACGATCGTAATCCAGCAGGTGCCAGTGCAGTGAACGGTCTTCTGCCCATTCGCTGCTTTCAGCAAATTCACCGCCCATAAACAACAGCTTTTTGCCGGGATGACCATATAAATAGCTGAAGAGTAATCGCAGGTTGGCAAACTTCTCGGGATCGGTGCCGGGACTCTTCCATACCAGCGGTTTTTTAAGGTGCACCACCTCGTCATGAGAGAGCGGGAGTACATAATTTTCCGAGTAGTTATACATCATCGGAAAAGTGATCTTGTTCGGATTATGCTTCCGCTCCCCGGAGGTTTTTTTGATATAGTCCAGGGTATCGTTCATCCACCCCATATTCCATTTATAGTCAAAACCCAGTCCCCCGTGGTGCACCGGTGTGGTGACTCCCGGCCAAGCCGTAGATTCCTCGGCAAAAGTAAGAATACCCGGGAATTCACTGTGAATAGTGCTGTTAAAATCCTTCAGAAAGTTAATAGCCTCCAGGTTTTCATTGCCCCCATACTTGTTGGGCGTCCATTCTCCCGGACCTTTGGAATAGTCCAGGTAGAGCATTGAGGCCACCGCATCTACGCGCAACCCGTCGATGTGAAATTTTTCGCACCAGAACTGGGCGTTCGAAAGCAGGAAATTGCGGACGCCCGGCTTCCCGTAGTCAAACACATGAGTTCCCCAGTCTTTCTGTTCCCGCTTTTTGGGATCGCTATACTCATACAGCGGGGTGCTGTCGAACATCTGAAGTCCAAATTCATCCTTGGGAAAATGGGCCGGCACCCAATCCATGATTACACCAATATCGTGCTTATGACACTCATTGATAAAGTGCATAAAATCCTTGGGTTCACCGAAGCGGCTGGTAGGTGCAAAATAGCCCGTGATTTGGTATCCCCATGAGGGATCATAAGGATGCTCGGCTATCGGCATCAATTCAATGTGGGTAAACCCGCAATCCTTCACATAGGGTATCAGCTCATCCGCAAGCTCTCGGTAGGTCAGATATTCGTTATTGTCTTCGCCCTTTCGTCGCCATGAAGCCAGGTGTACCTCGTAAATGGAAATGGGCTTCTGAAACGATTGATTATCTTCGCGGCTGGCTATCCATTCGTCATCCTGCCAGTCAAACTCTTCCAGGCTGTAGACCAGCGAGGCCGTCTTCGGACGGATTTCCATGACGTGAGCATAGGGATCGGACTTCAAAAATGGAGGCGAATCTTCAGCCGTTTTGAGCTCATACTTATACAATGCCCAGTGCTCCAAATCTGGAATAAAGGTAGTCCATATCCCGGTGGCCTCATCCTTTTCCATGGGATTCTCGCGGCCGTCCCAGTTGTTAAACTCGCCGACCACACTAACGCTATGGGCATGCGGGGCCCAAACGGCAAAATGCACTCCTTCATCCGTCAGATGAGAGCCCAGAATTTCATATGCCTGATTGTGATGTCCTTCCTGCCAACGCTGTTTGTCGCTTTCTTTTAGGATAGAATCCACGTGGTAATATTTAATGAAAGTTAACCTTCGGCGCTATGAAATAGTTAATGCAAAACAAGCACAAAAACAATCATCATTTTGCAACGAAGGCGATCCCAAAATTTTGCGACTCCTCCCCCCAATGAATCACAATAAAGTTTGTCCCAATAACCACTCAACTATCTCAATAGCTATTCGGTTTGTCGCCTACAATTGCTCACTCAACCTCTGAATCACAAAGCATTTTGCCGGACAATTTGCGTGGTGCTTACCGCCATCCCTCTGCCGACAGCCCCTTAAAAAACCAGTAAACATAATATTATCATGCACTTATTGTAGTAGTTTCTACCACAACACTTAACTAATTCCCCCTAAACACAACCAAGTACTAATAAGGTATTTTAAAGTGTAATCAGCGAAATACGCTATTGTTTTAAACAGCATACTAATATATTCGTAAAAGAGGTGGAGTTATGAAAACGGTTAACAAATTTTCAAAGACCAAGTATTGGCGACTGTGTATATCTGTGGCGGTGACTTTCTTTATGTTTCTTTTTGCGACCAGCATTCTGAATGCCCAACAGACCAAGGTGACAAAAAAGGATGTGCCTGCTCAGGTTATCTCAGCCGTTGAACAAAATTATCTCCCATGTAAAGACCAAATCCAATGGTTTATCTCCAGCGAAGCAGATCAGATCGATTATTATGTCGCCAAGGCTTCTGGCAAAAACATCAGCTGTGAGGCGGTCTATGATCGTAATGGCAAACTAATGCATTCCGAAACCATCATGACAGATGTGCGAATGCCAACGTCTGTAATGGCTACTATACAGGAAGAATATCCTGACTGGAAGGTATCCAATAACAAAATGGTGGTGCGTGATTTTGACGACAACAAAAAACATTTCGAAGTGGTCATAAATCGGGATGGAAAAAAACAAACCCTCTATTATGATAATTTGGGGAAAAATATTGGAAATATCCGGGACTTCCAGCGTAACGAGGTTGCCAAAAGAGAACTTCCCACCACCGTGGTAAAGGCTATTGAGAAGAATTATTTGCCCTGTCGGGAAGATATGAAGTGGTACGTTTCACAGGAAGGAAACAACCCGGAAGAATATGTAGCGAAATCGACGGGAAACAACATGAGTTGCGAGGCAGTTTATGACAGCAGAGGTCACCTGATCCGTTCTACGACAGTAATGACCAACGTGAAATTGCCCGAAGCCGTACATGCCAGCTTGGGCAAACATTTCCCCGGATGGCGAGTAACTGCAGATAAGGCCTTTATCCAGGATTTCAATGAAGCAACCAAATACTTTGAGATTCAGCTTATTCGTGATGGAGAAAGCCGAACGTTGTATTATAACGCCAAGGGACACAGGGTTATGCCGAAGAAAGGCGTTAACAGTAAATAATGAATTTTAAATTAAAAAGGACCAGCGGTAAAAACTGGTCCTTTTTTGCGTCAATTCATATTAAATAAACGACCCGGAAACCGGTCTGCGGATCATGGGAAAATACCCATCTGTTCGTACATTATACCTACTTTATTAATTGCACTCAGAAAGGCAGCCGTTCGCAGATCGATATCATGCTTCTTGCGTAACTCATTGAGTTCCTGATAGGCATTGATCATGGTTTCTTCCAGACCGGAATCTACCAGGTCGTACTCATCTGCGCCGTGAGCCAGCGTCATCATCTCATCTTCCGTAAAAGTTCGATCAGAGATGTTTTCAATTACATTCAGAATTTTGCGATAGCTGCTTTCCTCAAACCGCTTTTCGAGCCTTCCGAAACGAACATGCGACAGATTTTTGAGCCATTCGAAATAAGAGACCGTAACGCCACCGGCATTCAGGTAGTTATCCGGGATGATCAATGTCCCCTTATCTTTGAGAACCTTATGGGCATCGGCGGTAGTAGGCCCGTTTGCGGCTTCGGCAAGGATTTTCGCTTTAATGTTCGCCGCATTATCCATGTTTATCTGATTTTCGAGGGCCGCCGGAATCAGAATATCACATTCGGCTTCGAGCACTGCGGTATTGCTATCAAGCTCTTTGGTTTTGCCAAATCCAACAATAGATCCGGTATCTTTACGAAAGCTCATTAATTCTTCGAGATCGATACCGTTTTCGTCATAGATGGATCCTTCCAGCTCAGCAACCCCTACCATCTTGGCACCGCCTTCGCACATATACTTGGCGGCATGATATCCTACATTGCCCAAACCCTGTATCACAAATGTCTTTCCTTCCAGACCGGGCTCCAGGCCTAAGTCTTTCATATCCTCAGCATTTCGACAGGCTTCGCGTACCCCAAAAAATACCCCGCGTCCGGTGGCTTCGGTCCGCCCCCGCACACCGCCTTGTGGAATAGGCTTGCCGGTAACACAGGCTTCTGCATTAATATCTGATTTAAGCTGGCGGTAGGTATCCAGAACCCAGCCCATCTCACGCGCGCCTGTACCGTAATCAGGGGCGGGTACGTCGGAGCCCGGTCCTACAAAATCCTTTTTAATCAGCTCATAGGTATAGCGGCGCGTGATGCGCTCGAGTTCATCATCCGAAAAACGGGATTTATCAATCTTAATACCCCCCTTGGCTCCTCCAAAAGGAACGTCCACTACGGCACATTTATACGTCATCAGTGCCGCCAGCGCCATGGTTTCATCCTCGTTGACAGTCATGGCAAAACGAATACCACCCTTGGTAGGCAGCTTATGATGACTGTGCTCTACCCGCCAGCCGTGTATCACCTCGATGGAACCGTTATCACGCTCCAGCGGAAACGTAATATGGTAAACGTTGTTACAGATTTTTATTTGATCTAGCAACCCCCGATCATACTGCGAGTATTGGGCGGCAGCATCAAAGGCGCGATTTACCTGTTCAAAAAATTTGTACTCAGACATAAATTCTCCGTTGTCCAGCAATAGGGATTTAGTAAGGCTATTGCCGTCTGTTAATCTTATTGGATTTCGAAACTATCGGAATATTATGGCAGAGTGTCAACCAATCTTAGTGCTCTTTAAAAACTGAGACATGTGACTTGCTCCACTTTTCGGGACCACCCTTAATTTCCATCAGGGTAATAGCCTTCACGGGGAAATTCACATGGAAGTCGCGCCCCATAATATTCAGGATTCGCTCTTTTTCATTGCGTGATAAATCGCTGTACATCAAACTCAGGTGCGGGCGATAATCTTCTGCTTCCGGCAGATCAAATAGCTGACGCGCAGTGTTTCGCAGTTCTTTCAGGGATCCGCTGTCTTTTACATGAACAAAAAGAGATTCATAGAACTGATCGCGGTAACCGGCCCTGGTTAATTGTAACTGGAATGGCTCATGAGAAGAAGCGAGCGTATTTACCAGCGGGACGAGCGAATTCTCAGAGGCCTTCAATCCACTGAGTAATGTTACATGCGGAGCAAAAACCGGCGCCTCATATTTATTACTCAATTTCTTGATCCGCTCCTGGAGCTTATAGGCAATATCTCCACTGGGTTCCAGCCAAAGGGCATAGGTAACAGGTTCACTCATCAATCTTCCTCACTCTCTGTTATAAAATTCAGTTAACATAAATATCTGCTGATAACTAAATACTATTTTCTATTAAAAATATACATCGAAGCAAGAAATATTTCATCAGCCCATTGATATAACAACTTAAAGCGGGATGACCATTCATCCTTAAGAAAAGAAGTAAAGGGTATCACCGATCGGAAGTGCCAATTGGAACCGGACCTGATAATTGAAGAATTAAAAATAAAAAAGGCTCCGGCGAGTGCCGAAACCCTTTTTACATCTCATCACAATCCCTAACTCTAATTTAAAAAAATAGCACAAAGATGCCAGCGCTTTTAGTATTGGGATTAAATTACAGGCACAATCGCCCGAAATATCTGCCAGGACTAGCGATTTACCTCTTCTATTCACTCTGGCTTTGGGCTGCCGAAGCGTGCAATCAGTGATCGGCTTCGGGTTGAAGATTAAATACATTGAGGATAAATAAGATCGCTAAACTGCCCAAAAAGGCGATCACCGAACTTCCCGGAAACTGCATTGCAATACTAATGCATCCCACAATTACTGCACCAATAACACCGGCAATCAAGTTGGGAACCAATTCCACCCCACGATTCCAAATAATCACCTTAATAGCCGCACCAGCCACCATCCCCAGGGCAATAAGCCAGAAGATTGTAGTTCCGTTTATAGCTTCCATTCGAACACTTTAGTTTAGGATTAATGTTAAATAGAGAAAATACCCTTTTTTGAATGATTTTAGAATTTCATTCTGTATGAGTCTCACAAAGCCTCAAAGTTATGTATTTTATAATGATGCCCAAAGTATGAATTAGGAACCATGCAAGAGTCCCACATCCGTAAAATTATCCATATTGATATGGATGCCTTTTATGCCTCGGTGGAACAGCGTGACTTCCCCGAATATCGCGGTAAACCCTTGATTGTGGGCGGATCGCCGGAAGGAAGAGGCGTAGTGGCCGCTGCGAGCTATGAGGTACGCAAGTTCGGTGTTCACTCGGCTATGCCGGCCGCCCAAGCCATCCGCTTATGTCCTCATGCCATCTTTGTAAAACCGCGTTTTGAAGTGTATCGGGAGGTATCCCAACAAATTAGAGAGGTCTTTTTTCAGTATACCGATAAGGTAGAACCACTCTCGCTGGACGAAGCCTACCTTGACGTTACCGAAAACCACATCAACCTGCCTTCGGCCACACTCATTGCCCAGCGCATTAGAAAGCAGATAAAAGAAAAAACCCGACTGACCGCTTCGGCCGGCGTAGCTCATAATAAGTTTCTTGCCAAGGTGGCCTCGGACCTGGATAAACCGGACGGCCTTTCGGTGATCCTGCCCGAAGACGCCGAAGAATTCCTGGAGAAACTGCCAATTGGCGAATTTTACGGAATCGGGGACGCCACCGAATCCAAGATGAAATCGCTGGGTATTTACACCGGAAAAGACCTCAAGGAATGGCCTGAGATCGATCTGGTAGAGAAGTTCGGCAAGACCGGACGCTATTACTACCGCATCGTGCGCGGCATCGATAAACGGGAGGTCAAAACCCACCGCATCCGCAAGTCGATCGGTAAAGAACGCACCTTTTCGGAAGATATCGACGATTTGAGCTGGATCCATACCTTTCTTAAAGAGCTGGCCGTCAAAATTGCCAAAAGCATGAAAAACAAACAGGCTGCCGGCAAAACGGTGACGCTGAAGGTACGCTATGATGATTTCGAAACCATCACCCGAAGCACCTCTTTTACTCATTATATTGATGACGCCAAAGATATCGGTGAAACTGCCATCTCTCTGCTTGAAGAAACGCAGGTGGGAGACCGGAAAGTGAGACTCTTGGGCATTACCTTATCCAACCTGAACCTCAAAGAGCGGGGGCACTTCAAACAGCTGGAAATCCCGTTTGGAGAGGAGGAGATGTGAGAATTCAGAGATGAAACGTGCAACGAACAATGGTTCCTTTAATGGCAATAACCCGTTAGCTCGTTTCTTCCAGCAAATAATTAATAGGAGTGATGAGCGAAGTATTTACAACTTTAACACTTCAGCACTTGCACACTTGAACATCCCCCACAATCTAGCATCTCGCGTCCAGTATCTTTATTTTGTGCAGCTTTAATCATCACTGATACAATTCTGTGGCACGTAAATGAGCTATACTCTTTCCGACTTTGACTACGATCTACCTGATGAACTTATCGCCCAGGAACCGGCGCATCCCCGGGACCATGCCAGACTAATGGTCTATAACCGGGAAACCGGCGAAATAAAGGACGACTATTTCTACAATCTCCTGGATTATCTGCCCCAGCGTACGACTCTTGTGCTTAACAACAGCAAAGTGGAAAAATGCCGCCTGCTTTTTGATGACGGACGCAAGGAGGTTTTCATACTGGACGCGGCTAATGATACGACCGTGCAGGCAATGGTACGGCCGGGAAAAAAGTTCAAGAAAGGAAAAACAGTAGAGCTTACCGACAAAATAACTGCCACCGTACTGGATATTGACGATGAAGGGATTCGGAAACTGGAGCTCTCTCCTTCTCTTAACAATACAATTTACGAGCAGTATAAACGCACCCCCTTTCCCCCGTATATCGAACAAAACGAATCGCTTTCGGAAGAGTACCAGACGGTATATGCCCGGGATTTAGGCAGCAAGGCCGCACCAACGGCCGGGCTCCATTTTACGGATGAACTTCTGGAGAAAATAAGGGAACAGGGTATCGAGGAAGTCGAAGTAACGCTTCATGTGGGTCTGGGAACCTTCGCCCCGGTCAAAGCGGATAGCATCGACGAACATACCATGCATTCGGAATGGTTTCAAATAACCGAACAAACGGCCCGGCGATTAAATAGTGCTGATCATATTACAGCGGTAGGGACGACCAGCGTGCGTGTGCTTGAAACCGCTATGAAGCGACATGGAAAATTTACATCCACAAAAACTGAAACGGATATATTTATCCGTCTCGGCTATACGTTTGAAGCCGTGGATGCCCTCATCACCAATTTTCATCTACCCAAAAGCACGCTACTGATGCTCGTAGCAGCTTTCACCGGCTACGATGAGATGAAAAAAATATATCAGCACGCCATCGACGAAGAATACAGGTTCTACTCCTTTGGCGATGCCATGCTGATACTGTAAGTACTGCAGCTACAATAACCCGATTTAGGAATCCGGATTATTCTGTTGCTCTTGCTGCTTTTTCATTTGTTCCATCTTCTGCTTCATTTGCTGCTGAGCATTTTGAGCTTCATCACTATCAACCATTTTGACTTGGTTCTTGAGTGATGTAGATAGCTCTTCGACATCATCTTCCGTGAGCACATCTCCAAGGTCTTCAATACCAACTTTCTGCAGAAGGTTATATACCATCCGGTTGAATAACATTTGCTGGGCTGCAGAACTGAGCTGCATCAACTGCTGTTGAGGCACTTGTGCACCGGACAGTTTAATTTTATTCATCACTGGCTCAAGCAGCTTTTCAACCTTTTTGGACATCTGCTTTTCCAGCTCTTTGGCATCTTTATTCTCCTTACTGGTCACTTCGTTACCATTAGGATCAACTAACTTCATCTTAAATAGGTATAGTTTGTTTAGTATTACTTCATTTATGTAACAGGGTATGGGAGGATATCGTTTATCTGACAGAAGGGCAAAAGACGGGAGAGGTCAAAAGTCAGACGTCAAAAGGCGTCTATTAAATATTTTTTGTAAGGATATAGGTTCAAATAGATCCTACTATTAAAAAGTATCGGCTATGTTAAACTTAAAACACAAAAAATTGGATGTTTGGGATAAAAGTATGGAGTTAGCCCAAATTGTTTACCATGAAACCCAATCATTTCCGAAATCAGAATTGTATGGACTAGTATCGCAAATGCGCAGGGCCACGGTGTCAGTCCCATCAAATATTTCCGAAGGAGCTGCCCGTAAATCCTTAAAGGAGAGAAAGAGATTCTTCGAGATAGCACGATCTTCACTTGTCGAGCTTGATACTCAACTCGAATTAGCGGTTAATCTGGGCTATTTGCGAAATTATGAACTACTCAATAAGAAAATTAATATCGTATTTGCACAGCTTTCGAACCTACTAGCTAAAGCAAAGTAATTAGGCTAACTCGCATTTTTTTACTTTTGACCTTTCGCTTTTTTCCGCCCTTACTCCTCAAACACAAGCGCTTCGGGACTGGCACCCAGCTCCTTCAGATACTTCAGCATCGCATCGTTAAAAGCCGGAGGCCCGCATACGTAAAAGGGCTGATCGAAATCATCGATCTGTTCAGCCAGGTACTCCTTGTCAATAAATCCACCCGGGTGATCATATTTATCGCTCTCTTCTTCCACGATGACATTGGTGAAATTATCACCGAGAATTTCATGAAACTCCTTCTCAAGGATTATATCGCGCTCTGTTTTGTTGGAAAAAATCAGGCGATTCCCATCCACTGCATTTCTTTTGTGCAGATCACGGAAAATAGCAATAAAAGGCGTGACCCCGGCTCCTCCCGCTAAAAATACGCCCGGACCGTTGTACTGTATGGTACCCCAGGGCTCATCAATAATAAAGGCATCACCTATCTCGAGCTGACCAATCTGCTCGGTAACACCATTATGTTCCGGGTAACTTTTAATCACAAACTGCAGGTAGGGATCATCATTCAGAGACGTAAACGTAAACGGACGCTTTTCATCTCTCCAGCCGTCCTTGTCAATGGATACTTCTGTGGCCTGTCCCGGCTCAAAAGAATAGCCCTCAGGCTTTTCAAAAGTATAAGCCCGCACGTCGTGCGTTACCTTTTGAATATCGGTGATTTCAACTGTGTAACTCATAGGTCTCGTGTTGGTTGGGATTTTTGTTACTCAATGTTTTTGGCCGACGTTCCATTCAAAAAATCTCAAATAATTGGAACGTGAGCTTCAGAAGGACTTGTTAAATAATTTAACATTAAACTAAATAGCAAAAAATCAATACATGACACTTGCAACAGAAGCTCAAGAAATCAAAACTGCAGAAACGGAATACCCCATTCACAACCTGCTAAGGGACCGATGGAGTCCACGAGCATTTTCAGACGAATCGGTGGACCCGGATCTCCTGATGCAGCTGTTTGAAGCCGCACGCTGGGCACCCTCCTCCTATAACGAACAGCCGTGGAAATTTATCGCAGCCCGGAAGGAAGATGAACAAGCCTTCGAAAAGCTTTCAAAAGTGATGAACGAATTTAACCGGGGATGGGCTAAGGAAGCTCCCGTTTTGGTACTCGGGCTGACCAAAACCACCTTCGACCTTGACGGACGTACAAATCGACATGCCGGTCACGATTTGGGACAAGCCATTGCTCATCTAACCTTCGAAGCAGGACGGCATGAACTGTTTGTGCACCAGATGGCCGGAATCTTACCGGAAAAAGCCCACGAACTCTACGATATTGATGAAGATTACGAACCGCTCACAATGTTCACTATCGGTTATAAAGGAGATCCGGAATCCCTGAAAGGTAAAATTCGGAAGCAGGAAACCACTCCGCGCCGCCGTAAACCACTCGATGAAGTTGTAGAACTAAATGTTGGCTAATATTTAATTTCAGTTCGAGATAACAAGTATCAACTAACGTCAGCCTGAGCGCAGTTTTCGGCCCGTTTGCCGGGGTAAAACGTAGTTGAAGATCCTAATTTCCGGCTTGAACGGCATCCTTCGACTTCATCCGAGGAACATTCCCCTCGGATTGCGCCTGGATGACGAATACCATGTTTTCTCATTTCTTATATCGAACTCACGTTATTTACACTCTAAAGATGAGCCCATGACCTTCCGATCATGGGCTTTAATTTTTTTACTGCTTCAAATTATCAGACAAGAAGACGACCGTTTTCTGCCACGCATCTTCGGCCGCTTCCTTCACGTAGCGGGTACCGGATGGATTGGCAAAAGCGTGACCGGCCCCATCATATATATGAATAGAATTCTTAACCCCGGCCTCATTCAGAGCCGACTCGAACTCATGGACGGTCTCCGGCGGAATGCCATTGTCTTCGGCTCCAAAGAACCCAATAATTGGCATTTGTAATTTCTCAAGCTCAGCCGAATCAGTCACCAGGCGTCCATAATAAATGACGGTAGCATCAATTTTTTCAGGATGGGCGAGCGCCGTTTGCAGCGACCAACCGCCGCCAAAACACCATCCAATAGTACCTACCTTATCGGCACTTTGTTCATTGCTCAGATATTGATAAGCCTGGGTAAGATTGTCCAACGCTTCCTCCTCTTTGACGGAACGGGCGTAAGTCCCGGCGCTATCAGGCGATTCGGCAACTTTCCCGTTATAAAGATCCACTGCCAGAGCCGTATAACCTTCACCGGCCAGCTTATCCGCCATCATGCGGATATTATCGTTCAGGCCCCACCATTCGTGAATCACAATAATACCCGGATTGCTGTCTCCTGCATTATCCGGCTTGGACAGGTAGCCGGTGATATCCTGCCCATTTACCTCAGCGTAAACTACCTGCTGCCCGGAGACACTCGAAGCCTGGTTCAGATCAGCAGCTCCATTTTGGACTGGCTTGTCGCCCTCGTGCTCCTGGGTCATCCGGTCGATATAATCCTTTTCCTCCGCGCCGCATCCGATAGTCATCAGGATGATCAAGCAACCCCAAACTATATTCAGTGTGGTATTCATAACGTTCCCCTTATTTTTTTCATAATGTGAATGTATGTCAACAACTATAATCCAAGGGGATTCGTTTACCGGTATTGCCCGATCAATAAAGGTTATCCGTTCCCGGCCGGCAGCGCAAAAGCCATGTACTCGTCACCGGAGGTCGTTCCCAATTTCCCGCCCCCACAAGCAATTACCAGATATTGACGCCCATCTATCTCATACACGCTGGGAGTGGCATATCCGGCCGCGGGCAATTCCTCTTCCCAGAGCAGGTCACCGGTACGCTTGTTAAAGGCCCGGATCTTTTGATCCCTGGTCGCTGCAATAAATACCAATCCACCGGCCGTCACGACCGGCCCGCCATAGTTTTCGGTCCCTGTCGGTGGGATACCCCGCTCTTTCAACTCATCATATTCTCCAAGCGGAATCCGCCATTCGTATTTCCCGGTATTTAGATTAATGGCATTCAGCGTGCCCCAGGGCGGACTCACGGCGGGATACCCTTCGGGCGTACGGAATTTGTTGTAGCCCGTCATCGCATAGGGTAAAGCCCCACGGCTGTCGGACAATTCTTTTTTATCACTCTGAGGATCAACTTCATAGTGTTTTTTATCAATCAAAAAATTGACGATCGCTTTCTTGCGGGATTCCGGCAGGTGATTAAAGCCCGGCATCATCCGGCGTCCGCTGTTGATCAAATCCAGCATTTCTGAAGGGGAGTAACGATCCCCGACGCCAATCAGCGAAGGGTTATTTCCGCCGCCCCGGCGATCCGGACCGTGACAGGCAATGCAGTTGGTCATGTAGGTCTGGCGACCAACCTTAAAGGGAGTTTCTTCGTTTGACGTTGTTCCGGATTCCGATTGAGATCCCGTCGGGACCATAGTCATAATCCACGGCACCTCGTTGCTGTTGACGTACAGGATACCGGTTTCGGGATCAAAGGCGCTGCCGCCCCACTCCGCGCCGCCGTCAAAACCCGGAAACATGAGCGTGCCCCGGAGCGAGGGCGGCTCAAAGAGATGATCGTGATTCAGGCTACTCAGCTGTTTTTTGAGGTCCGCATGAACATCCTGCGAAACAAAAGGATTGACCATGGTGGAATCCATATGTTGGCGCATAAACGGTTTCGGCTTCACGGGAACCGGCTGGGTGGGAGAAAGCTGTTCCCCTTCCAAATTACTCTCCGTGGGTACTGGCTGCTCTTTTACAGAAAACAACGGCTCCCCCGTTACCCGATCAAAGAGGAACACAAATCCGGTTTTGGCAGTTTGGGCTACGGCATCTATCACACGTCCATTACGTTTTACGCTGACCAATGCCGGGGGCGATGGCAAGTCCCGATCCCAAAGGTCGTGGTGTACCGTTTGAAAATGCCAGATACGCTCCCCGGTAGCCGCATCCAAGGCCAACAGGGAATTGGCAAACAGGTTATCGCCCGTACGGTTGCCCCCGTAAAAATCCGGCGACGCCGATCCCGTGGGCACATAAACGATACCGCGCTGCTTGTCCAGCGCCATGCCCGCCCAGCTGTTGGCCCCGCCAACCTGTTTCCATGCATCCGGATCTTCCCAGCTGTCGTATCCAAATTCCCCGGGTCGCGGGATCGTGTGAAATACCCACTCCAGCTCGCCGCTGCGAACATTGAATGCGCGGATGTCGCCGGGGGCAGCATCCGATCCCTCCGAGACCCGCGATCCTACAATCATCAGGTCTTCATAAACAATGCCGGGAGATGTAGCCGATACATACAGCTCTTCGGCCCGCTCGTTCAACCCCTGCTTGAGGCTCGCTTTTCCCTCCTGCCCAAACGCTTCAATCGGTGTCCCGTCTTCGGCATTGAGGGCATACAATGTCGGACCGGCTGTAAATAGTATGCGGCGATCCTGCCCGTCCTGCCAGTAGGTAGCCCCGCGATTCACATTGAGCCAGTGAACAATTTCCGCCGAATCCGGAAAAGGGTTGAATACCCACTTTTCAGAACCGGTAGCGGCATCAACGGCGAATACCTTCATGCTTGGCGAAGTGCCATAAAGAGTATTGTCAATAATGATGCTATTAGCCTGAATCTGTGAATTTTTAGCCGTATCCGCATCGCCGGTATGATAGACCCAGGCCTGTTGCAGCTCACTCACATTTGAGGTATCAATCTGGTCTAGCGAAGAATATCGTATGGAAGATGATTGTCCTCCCCGAACCTCCCAGCTGCGAAAATGGTCCTCCGTGGAGCTTTTTCCACATCCACAGGAACCAAGTAAAGCCAAACACAATATTATCCCAATAACCTGTTGCAGAATCCCCTTTTTATTAGTAATCATGTCCCAAGCCATTTGCTATAAGCATTATACCGCCAATATATAACAGCATCAGGAATATGCAACCAAGAGAGGGTATAAGTGTATATCGAATTATAGGCGGCGGACAGCTGTTAAACAGCTAAATTAGACATCAAAATTTTAACAACAAATTATTTAAACTGGGTTAAATGGCAGACAAAGATAAAATTGGGCTATTTGCTGCAACATCAATAGGGGTTGGTGGGATGATCGGAGCCGGTATCTTTTCCATCATCGGCATTGCCGCCCAGATTGCCCAAACCGCGCTGCCGCTGGCTTTCTTTTTCGGCGGAATGATCGCCCTGCTCAGCACCTACTCATTTGCCAAACTCAGCAGCAAATACCCTTCGCAAGGGGGGCCGGTTGAATTTATTTTCCGTAGTTTTGGTAAAGGGATCTTCAGCGGCGGCATGAATGTCCTGCTTTGGGTGGGATATATTTTTGCCTTGGCCCTGTATGCCCGGGCTTTCGGCGGCTATGCCATGTCGTTTGTCCCTGAGGGCGCGCCCGCCTACTGGTCCCACATTCTGATTACCGGTATCGTGGTATTGTTTACGCTGGTCAATGCCATCGGGGCCGAAGCAGTAGGCAAATCGGAGACCACAATCGTAGCAATCAAAGTGGGCATCCTGCTGCTGTTTATCGGCATCGGAGCCTTTTTTGTGGATTACGGCAAGATCGCGGCCATCGGCTTTTCGAACTCTATGGATATCGTGCAGTGCTCGGCTATCGTCTTCATTGCCTATGAAGGATTCGGGCTCGTCACCAATGCCGCCGGCGACATGAAAAATCCCCGAGAGACCCTTCCCAAAGCGCTATACCTGAGTGTGGGCATTACCATTCTGATATATGTAGCCATTGCTGGAACCGTTATCGGCAACCTGCCCGTTGAAAAAGTTGTAGAAGCCAAGGATCACGCCCTGGCCGTGGCCGCCGAACCCTTCCTGGGACAGATCGGCTTTACCATCGTCACTATTGCTGCGCTCTTTTCCATCTCTTCGGCCATCAATGCCACCCTCTACGGGGCCGCCAACGTCAGCTATATCATTGCGAGTGAAGGCGCCCTGCCCAATAACTTTAACCGAAAGATCTGGCAGACCTCCAAAGAAGGTCTCTTTATAACGGCAGGAGCCGTGATCCTGCTGTCCAACCTAGCCGATTTGGGAAATATAGCCCTGGCAGGAAGCTCGGTCTTTTTGATTATTTACGGACTGGTAAATATTGGGCATTTGAGGCTAATAGAGAAGACCGGCGCCAACAAATATATCGTTTGGCTGTCGATTCTGGGCTGTAGCTTTTCCCTGGGCTTCCTGATCTATCGCGGCCTCACCCAGAATATAGCGATCATCATCCTGGTTGTAGGATTGGTTATCTTCTCTTTTCTGGCCGAATGGCTGTATAAGCTGTTTTCAGATCGCGGAGAGTTGGAATTCAATCCCTTGATTAAAACCGGTATTGATCCGCTTGATGAAGAAGAGATCAATAACCACAGATTCTGATTCTATCTTATCCTGAATAAAACAGGCAGTTGCACCCCACTTAACCGAGAGGCAACAAATTCCCGGGATTTCCACCTGTTTTACTCTCTTAAGATTTGTATATTTACCGACTCTGAATTTCACCTGTGCCGATAGCAAGATTGCAAAGATTCCGGCAGAACTTGTCTTTGGATCCGCAGCTTGCAAAAGCGCCGGTAGAAATATCAGCATTTATTTTTTTCTGTGCCCGTAGCTCAATCCCGATAATTCGGGAAGCGTCTGACATCAGACCATAAAGCAATTGCGGGCCAATTTAAAAGTCAGTATTTATTTATCATGCGCCCGTAGCTCAACTGGATAGAGCGTCTGACTTCGGAACAAACAGGTCAGGGTCAAAGGAAATGAGATTTATAGTCAATTTTTTGGCTATAATATTACTAAGAGATTCTGGAATTTTGTACTTTAACATCGTGAATTAAGATCGGTTTTTGAATTACTAAAAACCCGTAAGCGCCCGTAGCTCAACTGGATAGAGCGTCAGACTTCGGATCTGAAAGTTGAGGGTTCGAATCCTTCCGGGCGCACTTTGAAGAAAACCCCGTCAAAATTTGGCGGGGTTTTTTTGTTTATATATGCCCTTCTCAAAATGAAAATATTTCATAATTCACACATATTTTACTGGACTGATGTTACATATGATGTTACATTACTCTCCAACCTTAACTACTTATTCGAGAGTAAATGGCCAGTCTAAGAAAACGCAAGAACTACTACTCTATCGTTTTCGCCACGCGGGTTGATGGCGAACTCATCCAACGAACCTATGCACTTGGGACCAAGTACAAGAAGATAGCCGAGCAAAAGAAACTCCAGTACGAAAAGCTCTATGATGCCGGCGAAATAAATCCGTTTGATGATGATTGGAATCTTCAAGAGTATGAGAAGATGCAGGAGTTAAAGGGGACTTCTGTTGTGAGTCCAATCCTGAATGAGCTTCAAAAGAAATTCTTGAGGGAAAAGACCAATGTGACAGCCCCAACCAAAAGACACTATAAATATCTCCTTAAGATGTTTATGGAGGATGTTGGGTATACAATGCCTGTCACGAGAATTGATGCTGATGATATTCGGGCGTTTTGTCTTCGGGATGACCTAGCCAACGCTTCAAAAAAGAATTACCTAAAACATCTGAAAACGTTCTTTAACTGGCTGGTGGAAGAAGAATACATAGAAACCAACCCCTGCGATAAAATCGCCCTGCCAAGAGTTCGAGATAACCTTGTCGATAAAATTATCGAAGAGGATGATCTCGATATAATTTTTAAAAAGTTTCGAGATTACCAATTGAAACACAAAAAGTCTGGTGCTATTCAATCCTCCGATCAGATGCAGCTCTGGTTTAAACCCTTGATCACTTTGGCTTTTTATACTGGTATGAGACGTAAGGAAATCATCCAGTTGCGATGGGAGCATATCAACCTCAAAGAAGGATTTATCAGAGTTACTGATACCAAAAATGGATCGGAGCGCACAATTCCAATATTTGAAACGTTGTATTGGCGACTCATTGCCTGGCGGAAACTTATGGGTAATCCCAAAAAGGGTTTAGTCTTTCCGAGTCCACGATCGACACCTGATCGAGAAATTGCGATGACTGGAGACAATGTCTCTAAACGTTTTAAATTCTATGCCACTGAGGAAGCCGGGCTAAAGGACACTATCAACTTTCACGGGCTCCGCCACTCTTGTGCTACCTTTTTATTACGCATTGGTTTTAATGTCATAGAGGTCAAAAACATGCTTGGACACAAGAGTCTTGAAGTTACCAATCGCTATGTTCACCTGGTTGCTAAAGACCTAATGCGTACTGCCAACCGAAACGGTAAAATGAATTACCTGAATGGAGCATAAGATACCGGCCACAAAATTTGACTCTTTCTCAAAAAGGGATCTGCTGCTAAAACTGACGGCTGATCGGTTTTCCAAACTCTCCAATAACTTAAACTTCGAATCGGATATTAAACGGTATCAGGCTACAACTATCACCGCCATAGCATATCTAAAGGAAACAAAGCAATACCGTAAACAGCTTCAGCTTTGCCTAAAAAACTTCGCCGGTAGAACGGCTGAGACCTTTCACCCCGAGTTTATTTCAGCCGTTAGAAAACTATACCAAGAACACTTAATAAATCTTGGTCGGAGCGTAATCGAATTTTCGGAGCAGAAAGTGAACCGAAAGAAAACCCTGGATTTAGATTTCAGTGGTGCTGAGATTTCCAATCTTCACTTCTCCGGGATCCTGGAGAATCTTTTTAATGAGTATGGCGAAGGTATTCTTAACCTTGAATATGCTCCCTGGACGTGTAGAATGGCTCGCATCTACAACTGCTCGAAGGATACCATGAACCGGATAGAAGGCAAACTTCGGACCATTGGACAATTTGGGTGCCTCGATGATGCAATTTCATTCTTAGAAATCCGCATAGGCCTGCATGGCAGGTATACCTTCAAACTGTTGGTGGATGATTTGGATGAGTTGATCAGTGACTTTCTAATAGATAGCTCCAACGGACATATCAATAAAGTAAAAGCCCAAAAACCAGTTGATGAGCTTGTAAAAGAAGCGGCCGGGAAATACGAAATCCTAAATGCCCCCAACTATCTCGTTAACCCGGAAGCCTACAAGTCCATTCTCAAACACCGGATCAAATCCACTCTGAAAAACAGAAAGTTCTCATAAAACAGGTTGAAATATGTATAAATGAACCTGTCTTTCTGTTATATAGAGCCTGTTAATTAAGGGTAAATTACAGATTTTGATTTTCAGTACTTAAATCTCCTACTGATTTTCAAAATCTGATTTTCTCAACGGGTGTATTTTACCAGGGGTTGCCTTTTCTTTAGCGCCATAAAATTTTTGCAACCCCAAAGATATCACCTATGAATTCTCAAGATCCCAAAGAAAATTTAATGGCCACCATTGCCATCCTCGACGCCAAATTAGATACCATTCTTAACAAGCTGAATGCAGAACCTGATAAATCAAAGTTCATGACAGCTAAGGAAGTGGAAGCTCTAATTGGATTACATCACCGTAGCATACTCAATAGAAGTAACTTGCCCCCCAAAGACAAAAATTTTGTGCCATTTCACCGGTTTGGAACACGCCGAAAATATTTTGAGCGCAAAGTCATAGAAAAAATATTTTTGCCCACAATGTAACAAACCACCACCAACTTACTCTTGTATCTATTTATTTTTGTAACTAAAAAATAAGTCAAGTAGGAGTGACCTATGATCAATACCAGTGAACCAACACTACGGGGACCGAATGCCAAACAGATCAACAGCAAAAAGGAAGTGCTAGATCTTATCGAACAGCTTTCTTTAAAAGTTCAAGAAGTGCAGTCTGAACATCCGGATCAAGCCGCAAATGCGGTTGTTCGGATAGCTGATCTTCGATATCACTTACAAGCTTTTTAATCTCATTTGCACGATTATCAAGCAACTGTTTTTCTTTCAGCTCTGTGCTAATTTCGGAATCTTCGTTAACCATAAAAGGCCTACCTTTACCCGTTAACAACCAGTTAAGATTCACCCCCGCCTCAGCAAACCGAATTAGCGTGGAGCTGTTTACTTCTGTCTTCCCTCCATTTTTTAACTCTGAAATAACAGACCGATTTACCCCCGTCTCCCGCTGCATTTCAGACACATTACCTTCGTAGTATTCCTCCAGCAAATACCGGACATTATCTTGTAATATTGATCCAGATTTTTTCTTCAAAATTCCTCTTTTCCTATCCTGTTGGTTTTATTGTGATTGGAACAAATGCCCTTCTTAAATATTTATGATCACATCACTTTTAATTGTTTCGTTGTTATCACATCACTACTTTAGCCCTGTAGGTATCGGTAATGTCTAACTATAACCATCCGATTATACTACTTACCCATAAATTTTAAAAGACAGAAGTACGCTTGTGAAAGGACCAATAACAAAATATGAAATTAACCGGCTACGTCTAGCCGTCATAAAGGGCCAGATAATGGATCAATATGATACTTATGATGATTTTCGGAAAATCCTATTTCCTAATATAAAGCTAAATACCTTTCGGCAGTGGTTCAAAAAACCATACTACATTTCAGATCATCGCTTGTGCAAAATGGAACGAGCACTAGGGATTTCAGAGCATGTTCTTACCCTAATCCTCAACAAGAAATTTGATCTACCCATGGGAGCTCTTTGCAAGATCAAAGGAATTCGACTAACCCTTTAACCTATGGCCAATATACGTACCCGCTACACTCTCGGGGATACCATTAAATTTCTTGACGTCGATGGTATCCACCGCACCGAAACCGTCCGTATGATCGAAACACAGATCGTAGAAGGATACGACCTCTGGGTGATTTACGGATATGGAGACAATCTCTATGAACTCAACCACGTGAGTGAACACAAAATTTTAATATCTCAAAAACGAATAAATGAGCAGCAGCAACAGCCGGGAAGGCTCTCTAAAGCTACTATCACCTAACAGTCGACAACACCCAGATGAATTTGAGCCATCTACCATTTCTGATTCTCAAAAAGAACCGTTTGAATATATCGACAGCTCCGATCCCTTGGATTTCGGATGGTATCGCAATGAAACCGATGGCACCAGCCGCCGGATAGGCACCTTCGACATTGAAATACATTCCAAGATCATCCGCTACAATCCCGAGACGCTTAAATGGGATTCCACGCTCTACGAATGCCAAGTGAGCTGGTTAACTCCAGAAACCCGAAAACTTACACAGGGCGAACTGTTCGTGCTGGAGCCGGAGGATCTGCTGTCCAAGAAAGCATTTCAGATTCAGATCTTTAAGCATTCCTACCAATCTGCCCGGTTTAAGTCGGATGATGAAATCCTGTTCTTTATGAGCTTCCTATGTAACCGGTGGCAGCCCCAGACAGTGTATGAATTCAATTATTACGGGTTTATTGAACACCACGGGTACAAGTTTTACCTAACCCGAAATGCACTTATCAACATCCCCAATGATCACCTGCGGGAGCCCCAGTATATCATCGCCCCAAATCCGGATTCCGGGCTGTTCCCCATGGTAGCTGCCGACACTACCTTTTACGTTAAACCAGGAAGAATTGAACCGGCACCCCTGTTTGACCTGCCAGCACCTACGGACGGATTTTACAGCGAGGAGGAACATCATCTGTTTACCGGTAAAGAACTCCAATATTTTATCGATACCGTGCGGGATAAGTTTGGAGAGCTCATTGCCGGCCAGCAGCCCGAAAAGAAGGCCGAGGGATATCTCATCTTCTCCTATATGCTCTCGTTCCTGTTCTTTGATGAGATCTATGACGTGTTCAAGCATGTGGTCTTTCTGTACCTGTTTGGGGAACCCTCAACCGGAAAAGGTCAGCTCTCGCAGATCATGCTGAACTTCTTCGGCCAGTCGTTTACCGACGTGGATTCGAATCCCACGCTTAAATCCGCGGAAAACAAGCTGGCCAACCACAGTAAGATCCCGGTCATCATGGATGAGTTCGTACCCGGCAAAGGCAAGATCACGCCCCAGGTGTTTAATATGTGGTACGAGCTGCGACAACGTGGGGTAAGTGCCTCCCACGACCGTACCAAGAACGCCTGGAGCCCGGTGCGGTCGCAGCTGATGTTTATCTCCAACTATAAACCGACCGAAGATCACTTCCGCTCGCGTTGTATTATGATTGAATACGCAAAAGACAAACGGGGCGACGTGCAGAACCTTTGGTGGTTTGAAAATCACAAAAGCCAGATGCAACGGCTCTTCCTGTCGCTGCTATACACCTATAATGACTTTAACCGTGAGCTGTTTAAAAGCGAGCTACTCTGGACCAAACGCCTGCTGACCGAAGCCGTCGAGGAAGAACTCGGCCGGCGAAGCGACCAGGAAGGCGTGCGATTTCAGATTAAAGACCGTCAAATCGAAAATATGGCGGCGCTTATTACGGTAGATCTGTTTGTCTGTCGACCCAGTGACGTGCAGTTCGCCGAATTCGTCGGGCAATCGCTTACCGGTATGGATAAGTCGGCTGCGAGCGAAGAGGACCTCCGGGAAATGCAGGACCTGCTTCGAGAGTCGCGGGTGTCCACCGAGATCTTTCGATACGGAATCCAGTTTCTGGCCAACTCTGCCGAGCGCGAGGTTCATCAAACACCGCTTCAGCAATTCCTGGCCAGCATAGAAGTCATGAACGAAAACGGAGAGCTCCCCAAACGCTATTACGGCTGGAACAGCAAGGATGGGCTGGTGATGTACTGGAGCGGCATCTGGGATGCCTACACCAACTACAACAAGGGACGCGATTATATCAGCCAGGATATCATCCGGGAAGAAATTGAAGCTCTGGACCTGCACGGAAAGGCGAAAACCAACTACTATAGCTACGAGGATCCGGTGAAAGGAACCGTCAAAGAAAACCGGCACGGCTACCACATTCCCCGGAAACACCTTACGCCGTCGTGGCTACGGGCTTTTGGCCGGCGGGAGGAGGCCAACTTGATGATGCAGCGCGAGTCCCAACAAGGGCCGGCTGAATACGCTGTAGCGGGAACCGGTGAGCCGGCAACTTTTTAACCTAAATGGCCGGAAATATGAGAAATCCTAAGAAACTGGAAATAGCGTCTTATTTTCTTAGAAACTCAAAATCCGACCCGAACAACACCCTATAAGCATATAATAAATAGTTAGTTAGTAAATAATAATATATCTAAGAAAACCACTAAGAACGGGCTAAGAACTCTAAGATCGGTCTAAGATATCTAAGATGAATCTTTCCCGATTTCTTAGACACTTAACTACTGAACTTTACTGCACTTAACACCACCCTCTAAGAAAATAAGATAGATAATGTCTAATTTTGAAAATCCTGAAGAGATAAACTATTTACCGGCGGGAACCGGCTCCAACCAAGAAGACTTCATGACCATCGGAGAAGCCATCAGCTACATGTGTGAGCAACTGGGGCGCATATCCCGAACCTCCTTCTACCGGTGCGGCTATCGCAAGATGCTGACCGTCCGCAGCTATGGCCGGAACATTCAAAATGGTCGAAAGGCCATTAAACTGTGCCGAAAATCAGAAGTGGATGATATAATTAAAATCATTCAAGAAAACCCACAAGCGGAAAATCTATAAATGGCATATATGAAAACAGCTGTCGATACCAGCAATCCATCTACTTTGCTGAGCCACTTCACAAAGCAACTAGATGAAATCAACCGCCAGTATCATGATTACAATAAACTGCATCTCTGTTTAGATAAAACAGGTCAGTTAATACAAATCAGCTATACTAATGATGAGCTAGTAGAGGTACCTCTCACTGGTTGGCTCGATATGGAACAAGTTGGGACGTACATCCACAATTACCAGCGAATGTTCTGCCTGGATCCCAACCAGCTAGATCGTTTCTTTACAATCGATGAAGCTACGGCCATTGTCCCTATCAGCTGGTTACGCCCGACAAGAAAGCGTCCAAAAGGAATTGCCAACGGGTTTATCTATATGCGACAGGCTTATAAGGGAGTAATAACTCGGCGAAAACCTATTTCTATTAGACCAAGTGAAAAAGAAAAAGGTCTTTTTGATATCATAGATGGGAATTCGACCTATTTTGTGGCAAAGAAGGTTGGTATAAAATCTTTACCAATAATATTACTCACAAGCGATAAGAGCTTTTGAAGCGATCAATACCACTAATTCCACTCCGTTGATATATGATTTCCATATGATCCAACAAAGTATCTCGATCCAGTTTCTTTAAGTCGTCAAATGCCTCCATATGGCAGTTCCTAAACAAGTTATTACTACCACAAAAGCATTTATTGCTGCGATTTAACCTCGAACTATTTGCTATATAACCCATTAAATCCAGCGTTTTTCGCACATCATTACCAGTTTCTAGTGTTTTAGAATAAAATTCGTAAACTCCGATCCAGCCATGTGAATAGCCTGAATTAACATAATATCCCTCAACTCTTCTGTGGGTTTGATTAAACAGGTAGGGCAACAATTCATGGCCTATGAAATCTATTATGGTTATACCATCTCTACATTTTATTATTTCTGATGGTTCTACATCTATACAACAAGATTCATCTTTATAAATATGCCAATCGGCAATTTTGGGGATTTTATCACTTGTTTCAAATACTTTAGGAAATCGATATGGAAATCCCTTCTTATATTTTATCTCCACTTGATATGATTCCCACGCTTTCCCATCCTCATCTACAATGTCTAAATTTCCTCGCAGAAACTTTTCTCCATTTTCCGAAACTATCTTAAGATTAGGGTACTCGTTTGTAACGAAATCTAATTGGTCTACAAAAGTAGAATATCCTCCTTCCATTTTATTTTGCCCATGGATTTGAAGAGGCAGCTCCAGCTGCTAAAGCACCTGTATGGTTCTTCCCCTTTTCATCTTTAGCGTTACTGCATGAAAACCTATCGCCGAAAATCTTCTGCCAGTATTTACAGGCTTCTTTTTGATTTTTCTCTCGAAGTGCTTTCTTGGCTCGTTTAATGAACTTCGCAAGCATTTTCATGAAGTACACTTCGTGAGCATAATCCTTAAATAAGTCTTCTCCCTTCGGTGTTGTTGGTCGCTCGCATTTAAACTCCTGAAACAACTCTGCCTGTATATTGATTAGAGTCTCTTTCAAGGCAATATCATCACGTTCATGGCTGTAGTAATTATTAATCGCAAGAATTGTCATAATAAACCCACTGGGCATCTTTATTGATGAGTTACTAAACGCCCTATAGTCACACCACGCTTTTAAGTATCTAATGAGTCTTACAAGCTGTTCATTGTCACCAACCTGTTCTTCAAACCACTCAATAAATTCCTTAGGATCACTATAAATCCAACCTTTTGCCTTATGAGCCAGCTCCGGGGTATCATCTTTTTTATAGTAAATGGGTAAATCAATATGATGCCCATCTGCAAAAACAACTCGGACACAAGTATTTTTATCTATTGGCTTTTGAGAAGTATGTCCATCTATAGCTTCACAGATCCAATTATGGTGAGTCTGAATAGTTTTTCTTTCTTCTTCTGATTCATCTCCGATAAAATAAATACCATCATCAATATCGTACTTATACAGTGTTTGTTCTTCACCATCGATCTCTTCTACCCTTGGAATAGGATTTACTATGGTATCTGTCTCCATTGAACCTTGCCCGGAGAATTTTGGAGTAATTTCATCCGATCTTTTTTCAGAAAAATACTTACGTATTTTTTTCCGAAGGTCGTTACGAGAAGTTTTCAAGCTATCTTTCCTAGCTTTGGTCAATTTTATTGTGGAATCAAATTCGAGTAATAAGTCAGTGCAGTTTGCCATGATTATATATTGTTTAGAATTCGTGTTTTAGGTCTGTGGATTGAAAATTCACTTCAATTTTGCCTCTTGTTTGCTCTTGGCGGTTTGTAAAATAATTGCCGGTTAATTTTCTGGGTGCATTACCATTCATAAGGACCTTTAGTTTATTTGCCCCCTCATGACAATCCAGGTAATCGTTAATATTCGTACCAGAATTAAAGTAGAAGAAGTAAATAGCATAGTGTCCATTTTCTGCCTTTATATCCTCGACAAGACTTTTCGAATAAGTATTTTCATGGTTCTCACTATTGAAATAAGTATTTATCTGAATTTTAGATGCCGTTTGAATAACCTCTACAACCGTATCCATTCTATTTTTCTCGCCATTTCTCTCGTACGCGATGTACCCGGCATATCTCCCATTTAGGTTTGGTACTCTGACGAGCTTATTGAGTATTGGATATTTCCATAAGTACTTGTCATACCAAACCAATAGACTTGCTATGATTGCAGTATTTGTAGGAGCTCTAAGAACAAATTCGCTCCCTTGATTTAGATAGGTCCGGATCACCTCAAAGCCTAAATCAATACCGAGTGCTAAAGCTAAGATTGTCACTATTAATGTTTTTGTTTTATAATACCTGAACGATAATTTCATCAATCAAAAGTTTTACGTTGAGCTTTCACTTAGAATACCAAAAAGCGTTACTAACGGTTTTGGGTATACATAATGAAGAGAGTACATGAATTGGGAAGAATTTAAAGATGAGACCACGGAGGATTTGATCGAGTTTGTCAAATTCAAGGAAGATCCCGACTACCTGGAAGAAGCAAAGGCTGCTTTTATCGTTTTAACGAATCGATTTGAAAATGATCTATTAGATAAATGCACTGTTATCTGTAGAAAGTGGGGATATTCCGATGTAGATGCTTTGGAGATAGCGGAACGAGCATTCCAAAAATTTTGGCAGACTCATTCTTTTGATATGGATAAAAGCAATGTGTCTGACGTGGACTTGGCTTTTAAATTATATCTATACAGAATTGCTGAAAATGAATTAAAGCAGGCATATGTAGATAAAGATTATCCTTATGATGGGTCGGAAAAAATTATCACTTCACTAGATGACTTGAATCCTGATAGCAGTCCTGAAAAATTATCTGAGCTAAGAGAAGCAATGGTTATAATAGATAAGGCAATGGAAAAATTAACCCCCAAGCATAAAGTTATTTATCTCACTTACATGGTTCATGAGGAAGAGGGGAGAAAACTTCCTAGAAAATTGTTGAAGGAATTGCGAGAACGATTAGACCTAGCTCAAAACACAATAAGAGTATATAAAAATGAAGCTATTGAAGAAGTACAAAGGACAATAAATAATGGGTAAAAATAAAATCGATATCACACCAGAAAATATTACTGAATGGCTTCGTTCTACGGGATACCTCTTTCCTGAAAATGAGCGAGAACTATCTCGTTTTGAACAGCTTTATCCAAAAGTTGATAGAGAAACTAAAAACACTTCTATTAATCCATTCGCAATTATTGAAGGTTCACGAGAACCTAGAAAGATTCAATTACAATTTGAGGAAGATGAGAATAAGGACTATTCAGAACTAAGAATGGCTGCTAGAAAGTCTGAAGAATTGCCCGACCACATTATAGAAAAGATGAAGAAGAAGCATAAAAATAATGGTGGAGATAAATCCGAAAACTAAACAACTAATTGACAAACACACCAAGTCCCTTACTGAAGAATTTCATAAGGGCAATACTACAGATCTTCTGGAAATCATAGAGGATGAAGAATTAAATCTTCACATTGATGATTATGAAGATCATTTTGATGGTATGTTGATATGGGATCAACCACAGTTTCACATCCACCTAAACGAGGCAAAAGGGAATCTGCCTACTACAAAAAGAGGACGTTTCACATTAGCTCATGAATTAGGACATTATTTTATTGAGCCCCATAGACAAGGATTAAAACAGGGATTAATATCTCCCCATCCCTCCAATATAGCCTTAGTACATTCAGAGCGAATTGAGCAAGAAGCGGATGTATTTGCGGCCTCTCTCCTTATGCCTCACAAAAGGTTAAGAGACTTTACGGGAGGAAGAGAATTCTCACTTGAAATTATAAAACAGGTCTCAGAGGAATTCCAAGTAAGTCTTACATCAGCTGTCATTCGATTTGCAGAAATAGGTACCCATGAGATACTAGCCGTGTTTAGCAGTGAAAACCAAGTTAAATGGTTCTGTAAGAGTGATGACTTCCCTTATCTAAAATTTAAGTTCGAGGTTGGTGGTGAATTACCTCCCACTACTGTAGCCGGAGAATTTTATAGAAAATCAGATAGTAAATATACAGGAGTAGAGCCGGTAGATATTGAAGATTGGTTTTACTTAAGAGAGGGAGCACCTAAATATCAAATGTATGAACAGTGCTTTTACTCTGATTTATATGGATTTACGATTAGTTTAATCTGGTTTGAATAGATTAAAGTCTTCTTTATTTATCTCCTCCACTTTTTTGCTCTTTCCCCTCCCAGTCCTTAGAATGAGGTCAAACAAAAAGTTGGTTTATTAACAATTTCTGATGCAGATAGAGGCCATATCCCCAAGACGAGCTGTTGACAATGCGTTCCTACAAGAGTCGATTACCGAGACCGAATTCGAAACCTTTCGCCAGCGACTGCTAAAATTATTGAAGCAGGCCGATGATGCTGTCGAGGAAGGCGAATCCGAAGAACATCTGAAAAACCTGATCAAACCCTTCTTCAGCAATACTAATTTTGAAGAAGACCACTACATCAACACAAAGGAACGGCAGGATCTGGCCATCCATAATGGCAAAACCCGAAAGTCGAATGTAGGAGTGATCATCGAAGCCAAGCGACCGTCCAACAGTTCAGAGATGATTAACGCGGATGAGCTGAACCGTAAGGCCTTTCACGAATCCATCCTCTACTATCTACGGGAACGCATCGATAACGGCAACGAAGATATCAAACATATCATCATTACTGATGTGTACAATTGGTACATCTTCGATGCCCAGGATTTTGAACGTCATTTCTACGAGTCCAAAAAACTAACCGGCTGGTATAAAGAATGGAAGCAGGGACAAAAAGTAAGTTCCCGCACCCAGTTTGTGTATGACCACTTAGCTGAATTTGTGGATGAGCTGGATACAAACATAACAGCAGCTGAATTAGATCTGAGCAGGTATCGAAGGCTACTGGAAAAAGATGAGCTGAGTCGGGACGAACAAAAGAAGCTGGTGCCGGTCTTTAAGCTATTTACGCCTACTCACTTGCTCAAACAACCCTTTGCCAGCGACAGCAATGAGCTCAATAAGGCCTTTTACCGTGAGCTGCTCTATATCATGGGACTAAAAGAATACAAGGAAAAAGGCACCCACTATATTACCCGGCTGGATGAGGATAACCGCCCGCATGCTTCCCTGATTGAAAATACCATCACCCAGCTTAAAAGCCTGAACGTGATTTCGCGGCTGCCCAACCGATCAGAGTTTGGGGATGATGAAGAAGAGCAACTATTTAATGTGGCAATCCAGCTGTTGATCACCTGGATTAACCGTATTCTGTTTTTGAAGTTGCTGGAATCACAGCTCTTTAAATACCATCGGGAAGACGAACGGTTTCGTTTTTTAAGCCATCGCGATATTGACGAATATGATGGACTCAACAAGCTCTTCTTCCAAGTATTGGCCGTCCCTCAGGAAGATCGCTCCGAGCGTATCAATAAGCACTTTGGACATATCCCCTACCTGAACAGCTCCTTGTTTGATGTTGCTGATATCGAGCAAAATACTATTCGCATCTCAGAGCTGGAGGACGGACTCCAGATGCCGGTGCACAGTCGCAGTAAAATTCGTAACCGGGATGGGGAGCGACTCAAAGGAGAAAAGCTGTCTGCGCTCGAATACCTGCTGCGTTTTCTTGATGCCTATAACTTTAACACCGAAGGTACGGCCGAGGTCCAGAAAGAAGCCAAAACGCTTATTAACGCTTCGGTACTGGGACGCATCTTTGAAAAGATTAACGGCTATAAAGATGGCTCTTTCTTTACGCCCGGCTATATCACCGAATACATGTGTCGGGAGACTATTCGTCGGGCGGTGGTACAAAAGTTTAATGAAACCTACGAGAACTGGGACTGCGAGGACATTGATGATGTAGCTGCCAAGATATCCCGCCATGAACTTCCCTATGATAAGGCCAACGAAATCGTCAACAGCATTACCATTTGTGATCCGGCCGTAGGATCCGGACACTTTTTGGTTTCGGCCCTGAATGAACTGATAGCCATTAAAAGTGATCTGCGCATCTTTGTGGATGAGGATAAGCACCGTATTCGGGATGTGGAGATCAGCGTGGACAATGATGAGCTCAGCATCTCGGTGGGACAAGATCCATTTTTCGAATACCGGGTGTTTTCCGAATGGAAAGACGATGGCAGCATTGATCGTACAGTAGGCCCCGACACCCAGCGACTGCAGAAAGCGCTGTTCCGGGAAAAGAATATCCTCATTGAAAATTGCCTGTTCGGGGTGGATATCAATCCCAATTCAGTCAACATCTGCCGACTGCGTCTTTGGATTGAACTGCTTAAACATGCCTACTACAAGGAAAGTACGGACTTCCAGCAGCTTGAAGTGCTACCCAACATTGATATTAACATCAAACAGGGCAATTCGCTGGTAAGCCGTTTCGACCTGGATGCCGATCTTTCCCAGATACTGGCCAATAACGATGATCTAACGATTGAGGAATACAAACAGGCCGTCCGAAACTACAAAGAAACCGGTGATCGCGAGGACAAGCGAGCGCTGAAAGAGCAGATTAGCTCTATTAAAGAAAGCTTTTCGGTGGGACTGAAAGAACTACATCCCGTCCGACAAAAACTAAAGAAACAGCGCGAAATTCTGATTAAGGAAGAGGCCAAACTCGACCTGTTTGAAGGCGACAAGAAAAGCAAAAAAGAGCAAAAGAAGATCAAGAAGACCAAGAAAAAAATTGGTAAGCTGGAAGAGGAGTTAATAGAGCTAGAAAATGCCACCTTCTACGACCAGGCGTTTGAATGGCGGTTTGAGTTTCCCGAAGTATTAGATGAAGATGGCAATTTTACCGGTTTTGATGCGGTGATTGGGAATCCACCGTATATAAGAATTCAAGATTTGAGGAGCAATGATACCAAATTAGTTGATTATATAAATGAGGATTTTAAAACAACGGGAAAAGGTAATTATGACATTTACATACCTTTTTTTGAAAAGGGGATTAACCTCCTATCTGACTCAGGTATCCTTAGTTTTATTAATCCTCATAAATTTACTAATACAAACTATGGAGAAAAACTAAGGCAGTTCTTGGTCTCACGCAAACTATTAGATCGTATAGTTCACTTTGGTACAAATCAAGTTTTCCCTGACGCAACAACCTACACAGGATTGTTTTTTGCTTCGCAAGACTCTACCGAAGAGATAGAATATGCTTCTCCTGATGTACCTAATCAGATTTTAAAATTAGGTAGCAGGGACTACGATAGTTTACCGACTAATATTCTGTCAAAGGATAACTGGATTTTTGTGACAGGTGAAGATGCTTCTCTCTACGAAAAATTACAGAACTGTAAATTTACTCTTGATGAAATTACTAATCGCATATTTCAGGGGCTTAAAACTAGTGCTGATGCTATTTACATAGTAGAAAAGATTGAAGAGAAATCAGAAAGCTTTATAGTCTATTCAAATCAAATTGATTCAGAAGTTGAGTTGGAAAAGGGATTACTGCATACTCTTATAAAAGGAGGGGATAGTGAACCTTACAGAATTAAAAATTCAGAAAAACTTATTCTTTTCCCATATGAAGGCTCCGAACTGATAGATTGGAGCGAAATTGAAAACAAATACCCTTTGACAGCAAAATATCTTTTGCGAAATAAAACTCACCTTGAAAATCGAGAAAGTGGAAGATTTAAAGATAGAGAGGACTGGCATCAATATGGAAGAAGCCAAGCTATAGATGTTATTTTGAAACCAAAAATCTTTACTCCTGATATAGCTCCATATCCAAGATTTTCGTTTGACGATGAAGGAGATATATTTTTTACAGGTGGAGTATCAGGAGGTTATGGGCTTTTGCCAGGTGACCAAATTACATTTAAGAAGCTTTTGGGAATTCTTAATAGCAAATTTGTTTGGTGGTATATCTCAAATACTTCAACTAAAATGAGAGGCGATTGGTTGAGTTTTGAGTCAAAATACATTAGTCCTATTCCCATACCAGAATTAAAGGAAAATATTATTAATCAAATTGGGTCAACGGTTGATCAAATCCTTACAGCGAAGAAAGACAATCCCGAAGCTGACACTAGCGAGTTAGGGGAAGAAATAGACCGGCTTGTGTATGAGCTTTATGGGCTTAGTGAAGGAGAGATTAAGATTGTGGAAGAAAGTATAAACTAAAAGGTAACTTAAAGTAATTCATCTATGTCGAATACTGTAGTCTCATATAATTTCTTAGCAGCATTATCTGAAACAAAAAGGGACCTTTTCAAAGATGTGTATGTGCCTTTTTGTAAACAAGCACTCAGCCAATATTGTGAAAACGGAAATAAGCAAGGTACTGATGAAGATGTCAGAGAATTGATAAGGAAAAATTTTGGTCTCGATGTTCCTACATTAATGGTGAGACAGTTAATAAGAGGAGTTCATGACGACTTAAGTCGTAGAGAGTTGAAAGACACAGGCTTAGAGTTATTTGAAAATGGACATTCTTTCCAACTTAATCGAATGACATTTGCAAATATTGAAGATAAGTATCAAAAATCTCGGCGTGAATATCAGTTATTAAAGAAATCGTTTAAAGACTATCAAGAAGAATTTGGAATTGAAGAGGAAGTTCCACCTTTATCCGCTTTTATAAATAAGAACTGTGCTGAAGTTTCTTCTTTCTTTGCTGGGGGTGATTTAAATAGTAGTGATATAGAGGATAAATCTTTCTTAATACATGTGGATTTTTTAAAACATGTTGAGGTACAAAACCATGATCTCTATAAAGTCATTGAAAGACTATTTATGGGTTCCTTGATAGCGAGCTATTTAGAATCAAGTGTTGATCTACAAGAAAAATTTAGTGATGAAGTAGACTATTTTATTGATACTCAGATCATCCTAAGAGCTCTAGGTTTACAAGATGAACCTGAAACACAACCAGCAAGGGACTTGCTCGATCTTATTAAAAGCACGGGAGGAAATATTAAAGTATTTGATGCTACAATTAATGAATTAAATCAAGTCCTAGATTATGCAATTGAAAAATTTGATCAAGAAAATCCAACTACTACTATCAACGAAGCATGTATCAGGCTTGATAAAAAAAGATCTTGGTTAGTAACACTTAATCACAATTTGGAAGATCAATTAAATGAAAGATTCGGATTTAGCATAACAAATATTAGCCTCTCCTTTAAAGAAGAAGTCAAGAAGACCGAAGACTATGAAGAACTAAAAGATAGAAGAAATAAGTCTAATGCATTCCATGACGTCTTATGCTATAGACGAGTTAGATATTTTCGAGGTGGAGAGATTGGTTCGCCTAAAAAAGCTAATTCATGGTTTGTTACTCCTAATAAGAGGTTATATAAGTTTAATAAAGAATTTTCTTCTGAATTCAGTATTGGTGAGATCGTAAACCCAGAGCCACTTACTGCATTATTATGGTTAAGGGATGTCAATAAGTTTGAGCAGGATGTTAGAAAAACTGGACTAAATGAAATGATTTCACAGACGATCAGCGAAGAGGTAGCGTCAAGAGATTTAATTATATCATTTGAAGAAAATCTTAAGGCAGCTCCAAACGTCTCAACTGATCAATTCCAAGCATTACTGTCCACCGTAGCCCATGAGTCTGCTAAAAGTATTTCAAAACTGAATTCTCTTTTAGAAGAGGAAGAATATGAGACTTTTGAAAATGAGGCTACCAAAATAATTGAACGAGATAGAGCTAAAAAACAAAGGTATAAAAACCGTTTCAAAGAAGTCGTTTCTGAAAGGAATAATAAAACTGATAAAGTAAAACAGGAGTCTAAAAGAGCTGACCAAGCTGAAAGTGAACTACTTAATCTTAAAATAGATAATAAAATTGAAGATTGGCGAAGACCTGCAAGATATCTTGCAATACCGGCAACTATAATATTGCCTGTCTTATCCATGTTTCTATTTTTGTGGGATAATACCGATTGGAATTTTATGACCCATTTATTAGAAGCTATTGACTCTTTAGAAAGTGGTACATTAAAATTTATTTCCCGTACTTTAATCTATGTTATTCCATTTGGAGGAACATTTTATTCTGCTTGGGTCATTTATCATTATTATTATGATCAATCTAAAATAACAGAAGTGAGAAATAATTTTCGGCAGGATATTAGAGAAAAATGATAAATATTTGCACCGAAAGCACATCGACCATTACCTAATAAGAGAACTCTATCAGTTAGAGAAAATTAGGGCAAAGGATAGTAGCTTACCGTCTGTCCATTAATAAAGTTTGCCGCCATAAAATAAACAAAATGAATATTTAGTAATTTTTGTATGTCAAGTAAAAAACGCAAAAAACTTGACATAACTAACGATTAAATGCTATATTTCCACAAGCTGTTGAAAAGCCAATAGCATAACACCTAGCATTATGAGTACTGCGAAAAGAATAAAAAACAAAGTTTCTTCCTTTGACGAAGGAACAACATTTAAGTATGACCAGCTCGGTATAGATAACAGTGAGTACGGGGCTGCTACCAAGGCCATCGAGCGGTTGATATCCAAGGGTGCCGTAAAAAGGATTTCCAAGGGCCTGTTTTACAAGCCCAAGAAGTCGCTGTTCGGCGATTTAAAGCCCAATGAAGAACAGCTGCTCAAACCTTATATGTACGAAGGTGACAATCGTATTGCTTATATCACCGGCTTATCCTTGTACAACCGGATGGGGCTTACGACGCAGGTCCCCAAAACCGTTACCCTGGCTTGCAATAAAAAAAGGATCAATACCGAGATCGATAACCTTAAGGTAAAATCGGTCAAAAGCTACGTGGATCCCACGGACGAGAACATCCGTTTCCTGGAGATTCTGGATGCCATAAAAGATTTTAAGAAAATTCCGGACCTGGATATCGATAATGCTATCGGGCAACTGCAAGGCCGCATACGTGATTTGAGTACTGCCGACAGAAACAAGCTGATTACCTTTGCCCTGCAATATCCCCCCCGCGTGCGTGCGCTGCTGGGAGCCTTGCTTACCGACCAGGAATTCAATAGCGCCTTTCCCAAATTAAAGAATAGCCTGAATCCCTTGTCGAGTTATGAATTCGGTAGTCTATGCAGTAGTTTGCCTACAGCTCAAAACTGGAATATTGTTTAGATGAACCTACACGAAGAGGCCGAAATCTTTCGGGATGCCATAAGGGCTACGGCCGATCATAAGAATATTCGGGAAATCTACATAGAGAAAGACTACTGGGTAACCTATGCCCTTCATGCCATCTTTCATTCAGGCATGAAAGACGTTGCCGTATTTAAGGGCGGCACATCGCTTTCCAAATGTTACCAAGCGATCAACAGGTTTTCGGAAGATATAGATCTTGTAGTGTTAGAAGATCCCGACCTATCCAACACCCAAATGGACAAAAGAGTCCGGGACGTCAGCAAGGTGGTTGATGATACTGATTTGGAAGAAGTCCCACTGCCGGGGATTACCATGAAACGTGGTAAAAACAGGAAAGTAGCCTACGAGTATGCGAAACATGGATATGACCAAGCCTTTGGCCAGGTTCGTGATAAAATCATCGTCGAGGTTTCAAGGCTGGGACATTTCGAACCTCATGAGGAGGTAGAGGTCCATTCTTTTATTGCCGATATGATGAAAGCGAGAGGCCAGGAAGAGTTGGTTGAAAAATATGGGTTAGCTCCCTTCCCCTTGAAAGTACTAACCATAGAACGGACCTTTTGCGAGAAAATAATGTCTCTGGTTCGGTTCTCGCATTCCGATAACCCGTATGAAGATCTCGGGAATAAGGTCCGCCATACCTATGACATTCACATGCTATTAAAGCAACCGTCAATTCAAGACTTTGTTGAAAGCAATAAGCTGGATGAGATGCTACTCCAAGTCGGAGCCGATGATATCGAAAGCTATGGCGACCAGTACGACTGGCTGTATGAGCATCCTGCATCAGCCCTGCTTTTTGACAAACCCGAAGCAACCTGGGATAAGATCAAGTCCGTTTATAACGGTACTTTTAAAGAGTTGGTTATTGGAGACCTCCCAGAAGACGATGCTGTGCTTCAAGATATTAAGAGGATCGCCGAACGGCTGAAAGATATTGATTGGGAGCTTTAAAATATATTTATAAAAAGAGGAGGTATTAACTCCCCCTCTTTTTTATTTATTATTTTTCCTTCCGAACCCCTTTAAAGGGCTCGCTATCTGACTTTCGGTCCATAATTCTACCGGTTTCAGTATCTCTTTTGATCCATTTTCCATCAGGACCTTTAAACTGAGACCGTTTACGGACCGCTCCATTTCGATGCCCGTCTCCGGACGGTGGGTTAGTCGCCATAATGTTTCACCTCCTATTACTATAATTTTAGAGTTAAGAGTTATTTATACCTCTATATAATGCCTTCTGAATGGGGCTGAAACAGATTCATCCGTTAAATACTTGACCCGGTTAGGACGTATTTTATACGTAATTGAATAATTTGAGGCTTCTCCATGCAAAGCTTTTATTAGCTCTGCAAAAGCGATACTGCTTGTTATTGCACCAACAAATGATGTTGAAATTGCTTTATCCTCCATTTCATATTTCATCAACTCCCCAAAATCATCACAGTCATAATCATGTCTTTCTATTCCGTTTCCATTAACAGTCCAAGTTTCTTCTGGAGTACGAAACTGGTTAGGGAAAATGCGAATTGCTATAGAATCAAAGCTATGCAATTCACCTCCTATACCACTGTCGATGACCACGTCAAAACCCGCTTCACTTAAAGCCATTCTTGGAACCGTATTATCAAAACCTGATAGAGCAAGAAGAGGCTCATTGAATGGCTCTTTAGGCTCAATGCGTGTATTAGATGTAAAAGGACGATCAATAATCCGTGTCTCAAACTGATTACTTTTTAACCAATATGAAACTACTGATGTTTTTGTTTCTCCAATATGATCGTCAAATGAGACAAGGCCAGAACCAAGGTTAGAATCTTCAATGGAATCAAAGTCCATGAGGTAAATTTTTGGCTTCTTATTACTATAAGGTAATTGCGAAATTGTCCAAGCATGAGCTTGTCCGATATGACCTAGGCCTAACAGCCAAAGATTGGGCGGTAGGACTTTGACCTTTTGACCATTATTCTCAGGTAAATGCCACGAGTCGGATGAACTAAAGTTCCACAAGGATAACCCCCTGCTTTTATCTGCTGCTTTTATATCTAAATGTGCTGCCACATTAAATGCACATGCCACACCTAGGCCACCAGCATATATACCTCCTAACGGTAACGATGAGTTTATACTTTCAAGACTTATATTTTCATTCTTCGCCACAACACCACCTTGCCATCCATTACAAACCACCTCTAATTCGGAGTAAGAATTGGATGATTTGCCAAATAAAAGAGTAAATGCTGGGCTACCAGCTTCTGAGGCATTAACAATGTTGGCTTTAGCTATATTTTCAATAGCTTCATCCATTGTTAAATATCCATCAAGTGGCAGTTTTAAACTTATCCCCTGAGGGATATCAATTATCAAACCACCGGCAAAGGCTCTTTTTGCCGTATTAACTGCTGTCAATAAAGCAGCTTGAAGAGGAAGTGACTCTTCGATAGAAGGACCTGCCTCAACTTTTATTGTTAAAGACTTTAGTCTATTTAAAGCCTCTTTCTTGCTACACCCATACTCAATCATAAGTGCTTTAAGAATTCTATCGTATCTTGTTGAATCAATCTGGTTATTCATAGTAAGACTAGCTTTACTTCATTACTGTTCGTAATTGTATCCCACTTTTTATTGCCTAGATATTTATATACCCCAACTTTGTTAATGGGTAGGAACCAGTTCTCGGAATAATCTGGGACAATTATGGCGATATATCCTGGCTTAGGGATAGCAGGATTCTTTTTATCTAATCCGCTTTGTCGGATGCTGGCACCTTTAGGATGTGTATGAATATCTGCAACAACTTTTAATGAATTTTGCTCACAGTATTCCCATACTTTTCCCATTAGGGCAGGGTTAAAATCAACAATACCACTATCTAAAGCATGAGGATCGATATCATCATAAAGGAGATAGTCAGATATTTTTCTCTGGTTAGAATCAGACAGGAGAAAGGCGCCGCTTTCGCGGACACCCTCTCCTCTGATTCTTAAAGACCGAAGAATGCGAAACCACATGTAATAAGATATTTTAAGTGGTCTACGCATTTTTATAGTCCTTTGAGTTCAGAACTTTGTGGACATAAGAAACATACTTGTAAAGGGTATCTTCACCAGTGGCCCACATGAGATGTGGATGTTTCTTCTTCCAGTCCCGGCGATGGGATCCTTCACATGATTTTCTATCACATGGGAGATATAAGCAGTCCCCATTTTTCCAGTTCTGTTTAAAAACAGAGTTTACCCATCGATTACGACCATTAGGCCAACTGTCAAAGGATAACTTTTTATCATCCTCTACATCCCATAGTGTCGCAGTTGGCGCTTTCTCTGGATAACCTGAGAGATCGAACCGCAAATAATATTTCTCAGGGCCACCTTTCTTTTGTGCGGGTTTAATCCAGACAATTAGTTTTGGCCAATTTGATTCTATATCAGCTTCTGAACCAACAATTCCCCACTTTTCTTTATCAATTCCGAGTTGAAAAAGTGGATCTTCGATATGTTTTGATAACATATCTACTCCCGGGTGGTTAAACCCCTGGATGAATTCTTCAGTAACTAGATAGAGCGTAACCTCACAAGTTTGCCCGGAGGTATAACAACCAATGGGGATTTCTAAATTTATAGCCTCCCTAACCCCTTCTTTAGGTGCCAGAGCCATATCTTCATTCTCATCAATATTGAATTTATTGAGAGAAAACTTTAAAACATCTCTGGCCGGTTTGAACACCGGGAATCTTCCCGATTTTTTTTCACCATTGAACTTTACAGTCACTTCAACGGTCTTACACTTATGAAACAGGACCGAGTCCCGTTCATTGAAGCCTATTTCATTGACTGTTAAGTCTGAATCTAACTTGGCTAAATCGTGATCGTCCCCACAGTCTTTTTCACAATGGAAAATGTGACAACTATCAAGATCGTCAGGTAGATCCTTTAGTTTTTTACCTCCAGGTACTTTTGTTCGTTTGGGTTTCAGTTCACCTTCTTTGTATGTATATAAAGTTATATAGCTCATAACTATTGGGTTTGTGCTAGTAACTATTCATACAAGAAAGGTTTACATTATGCCTTTTAAACAGTATACTTTGCTCCCAATTGATATTGGGCTTGTAATTGTCCATTGAAAGGATTAAGTATGAACAAGGAACAATTACAACTAATACCTGTTTATGTATGCAAATGGGTATTTCCGTCTTGTACTAATTAGTTCTTAGCAATTAAGTATTCTAATTAATGCACGAGACGGAGAGAAAGGATTTGGCCTAACAACCAAGAAATCCCATGAGTCTCCTCTCGTGGGTACATATAATCAGCAGTAGTACCATAATCAGTTATCCTGCTGAAATTTGTTTCTGAAGCCCAGCCCGGTTGCACCCGTGGCTGGGCTTCTTATATTAAAATATATCCATTTTAAGTCCTTTTAATCTTTTCCTGAGACAAACTCCTGACACACTAAAAGTCTGCGCTAGATAATTAAAAAAATACATTCTTGTGTCTTTGGAAGGATTTTCTAAATCCATTCCATTCTGTTTCATTTCTTTCTTCTTTGTTGATATTTCTGATTTCAAATAGTTCTCGGGAATTAAAACCGCACCACCAAAACTATATGCTTGATACTCCAGCCATCCATAAGTGTCATCATCAATTTTTTTTCTAAAGGATTCATATGCCTTTATAGTTTTCACTCCCCCGGAACTAACTTGCTGAAATATATTATCGTGCAAATGTATATGACCAGCCTCATGAGCTAAGGTATATCGATACCTGTTCTCATTAGGATGGTTATATACTACACTATCAACATAGATTGTTTTATTGTCTAACGAGGTATATCCTACTGTTTCAGTTTTATTTTCTAATCCTGCTAATGGTAAAATTTTGTAACCTAATCTGATATCAAGAATTGATTCTATATCAATAGGATAGCTTCCCTTCTCGGGGAAGCCATCCAGAAATTTTTGAGCTTCAGAATCAATGTTCCTATATGTCAGTCTTTGACACTTTATCTTCATGAGACTTTAGCAAATTGATCAAGTCATCAAGGGCATCCTCTTCAATCTTACTGCCTGTAATAGTTCTAAAAAGCATAGGAAGCCTGTCTACAATATCTTTTTCAGACATTACGTAATCAGGTATTTCCGCCCGGGCAATAGAAGCTGAATCCTTGATTTTTTTATATGTTTCTGTTCCAGTTTCAATTGCAAAATATGAGGTAAAAGCATCTACAAATTTATCAGAAGGCTTCTTTTTACCCCTTTCAATTCGGCTAATGTATGAGGGGTCAAACCCAATATCACGACTCAACTGTTTTAAAGTGATACTACTGGATTTTCTTATCTCCTCAATTGTCTGTCCAAAGTTTGTCATTGCTTTCATAGCTTACCTCCGTTTAGTTTGTGATAACTACATCACTACAAGTAATATAAGAAATTTGACTAAAAAAGTCAAATTAATATTGACCTAAATAGTCAAAATTATTTTGGGAGATATAAATTGTCAATTGGGTATTTAATATTAGCTAACATAATTCTTTAAAATTTATCTCTTTTTATCCCAATCTGTCCCATTCTTTAACAGCCCATAGCACACTGTTCCAGCCCATCCCGGGGTATTTTTCCTGACTTGTATTAGTGTTACGTTAGCATCAGTTACTAACCGCAGTGATGCCTTTGCATTACGCTAACCAACGCTAAGTCGATGCCTGAAACGCTGGAAAAGTTGCCGAACGAAACCCAAGAGCGGGACTACGCCACCTGCCTGCAAGAGCTGGAGCAGGGCCTACCGATCTTTGGCCGAATCACCGGCACCACTGATGGGCTTCAGCAAGTAGAGAAGGAGCTTCCCTTTAATTTCCGCCAGCCCTTCAATGTGGTGAAAGCGATATTTAAGCTAGAACCCGGACTGTACTCCCTTCACACCGGCATCGACGAAGATATTGTGATTGGATTTCGCATTGACGGGGCCAACGAGCAGCCCGAAACTCAGACCAACGAACCAGCCACCAACACAACCGCTCCCGAAAATTACTACCAACAACGAGCCCTCCGCCTGGAAGGCGAGCTGCATGACGCCGACCGCAAGATCCGCCAGCTCGTCGATGAAATTATGGGACTCAAGCGACAGCTCTCCGAGGACAAAACAGCCACCCTGCTAACCCACCAACGGGAGCTGGCCGACCAGAAAGAATCCCACCGCAATGAAGTAGATCGGATGAAAGAGCTCCATCGCAGTGAGCTGAAAGACCTGGAAAAAGAAATTAACGAACTTCAACAACTGAAGTTCCGCATGGAGATGGAACAGCGGGCTGGTGGCCGCGATGCGGGCAGTCGCATGCTGGATATGCTCGAAGAAAATGCCCCGATGTTTTTTACCGTAATCTCTCAACTGTTTGCCGGTCAAGGTAAACAATTGAACACCCCGACTGTCACTCCGGATATTAGCGAAGAACAGGCCAAGGCAATGGCCGAATCGCTCAAAAACCAACTTCAACCTACTCCCGGCTCGCTGCCCCAACAACCCCATAGCCCCTCTACCGACGAGGCGAGCCAACCCAAAGGTGCCGGGGAGGAGACTCCTCGGCACCTTCCCTCCGACGACAACGCGGAAGCCGAGCCCAACGAACTTGAAACACAACCGACTTTAAACGGCATATTCAGGCCACCCCACAACAACGGCCACAACGAACCAACCATCAGTCTGTAATAAAATCGATGAAACCCGGACAACTCACCCTCTTGAAAATGGCCTTGGAATACCTGGCGGGTCAACCCTGCGGCTACGCCTGCTATGCCAAGCGCATAAAGTCGCAGCTTGCCTTGATGCAAGCTGGCGGGCAACCGATCACCGCGGCCGACTGGGTACGGATGGCAAAGATACTTTCTGTGGAAGCGATAAGCAGGGATATAGGAGCCGAACGCATTGCAAACACCATATATCCCCTTGTGGATGGATTAGGGCAACACGCTAATACGCTCTGCTATATCCCTGCCCCTTTCGCTTGTAATCAATTATTGAGTTTCACCGGCACCAACGTCAGCCCGCAAGTCCGGCGACTGCTCACTGATGTCATCGCCGAGCTGCAAAAGCTTGTCAAAGCTGGCCGGTAATCATATTCCAACAAATGTAAGCGAAACACTTATTGAGTAGCCACTATCCCATACCAACTTCCCGCAACGCAGTCACGACCCATGGTTCAGTGATGAGCAGCAAGGCGGCGGCAAGCTCCCCCCAAGGAGATGCTGCCGCCTCAATTATTGCTAGTCGCAGGCAATACCCTGGGATCGAAGGCGTCCTGGAACTGGCTTCCCAGCTGGTCACCAAGTACACCGGCCATGAGGACATCCGCAAGCTAGCGCTAAAAATCACGCGTCGGGTCCCCAAAAACAAGAGCACGGGGCTGCCTGACCTGCGAAATATAGATCAGATTGCGGGTGCCCTCTACACGTGGATAACGAAAAATATTAACTACGTACGCGACCCGTGGAATATCGAGCGAATCCAGTCCCCGGATGTGACCATTCGGCAAAAAGCCGGAGATTGCGACGACCACGCGATCCTGTCGGCGGCCCTGCTGCAAAGCCTGGGCATCCAAACCGGCTTTCGTATTGTCAGCCGAACGGGGCGAACCTACGATCACATCTACACCGTCTTTCGGTCGCCACAAGGATGGAAATCTTTTGATACAACCGTTGCCAAATATCCCGGTTTCGAATTTGACGAGCGGCTGATCAAAAAGTCCAGGCACCTGCCCAACCGAATGCCGGAAGGCCTAGGCATTGACCCGATTACCCTGACTGCAGCTGCCACAACAGCCCTGAAAACGGGAGCCGCTATGAAACCCCTGTTTTCCAAATGGTTTGGTGCCAAGGATAAAGACGAACGTATTGCTCGCGGGCAATGGCGGGACTACCTGATGGCCCGAGGGGTTCGCTCGGACGTGATTTCCTTTTCTCAAAAAGATAACGCCATCCTCCAGCAGTATGCTCAGATTATCCAGGAGCACGGGCAACCGGCCGTTGATTACTTAAACAAATTTGGAAGCTTGGATAACAACTTTTTGGCCACCCAACAACAATCCCGAAACAAAAAATGGCTCCTGTACGGCGGACTCTCAGCCGGGCTTGCCGCGCTCGGCGGAATCAGCTACTGGGCCTTCAACCATTAACAACTGTTTATGAGTAGTTCCTATCTCCAACCCGTTGCTATACAGCCCGAAAATGACCGGTTAATTATATCCAGCCAGCTTCCTGGCGGTGGATTGGAAGGTTGGGAAGAAGATGATCCCTGCCGGTATGCCAACCAAAGCTGCAAAGGCAAAATGTTTGGCAAACTCAAAAGCTGCCGCCGTCAGCGCGAAAAATCCCAAGCCCTCTGCAAAGCTCACGAGCGCAAGCTGGCCGAAAAGAAGAAAATAGAACAGGAAAAACAGCAGCTCATGACGGCCCTGCAACATAATGTCACCGATACGGCCGCCAAGCAGGAGACCGCGAGTACGGCCATGATAGCAGGCGCAGCAGTGGGCGGGGTTGCTATCCTGGGAGCCGCCATCATGTTTATCGCAAAAAAGAAAAAATCCAAATCCCAATAGCCTTACCTCAATCCCTATGAACAGCAGCTCCTACGATCAGTTAGATTTTTTGCAAACGACGCGCCCGTTTAACTACAGCTTAACAAATCCCTTGCTTCCACCGGTGCAATCAGCTACCACCTCGAAGAAGACGAAGTTTGGCAGTGTCCTTGATGACCTGTCCAGCTTTCTGACGACCGCGGCCGATACCGCCGTAACCGTAGATGGGATTATCAATGGCGGAAAACCCCAATCTGGAGGCAACAGTCTGACGCCCGAGCAACAGATGGCGCTGATGCAATCCCAGAAATCAAATGGGAGTATGACATCTCTTCTGCTGATTGGCGGCGTGGTCGTCGTTGGCGGAGGTCTCATGTACACCATGTTAAAAAAGAAGTCCTGATATGACCGAAGCTATTCAGACAACAACCCATCCGGTTGGGATCTCTCACTTTATTGACGGACATATTCCCAATGGGCGGTATCCCAACCCCACGGCCTCGCAAGAGACGGTGTACCTGCAACCCACCGTGCAACTGCAAGAGGTAGCGAAGGGAGCAGAAGTAACTGGCGAAACTAAACAAACCTTATGTGAGCGCCTGACTGAAGATGATCCCACCAAAGGAATTCGCTCGTGGTTTGACCGCAACAAAGCTACGCTGGGATGGATTGCGGGTGGATACCTGGCCCTGCGAATCATAACCCGAAGGAGGTAACCGGTGACCCATTCTAACTATAGTGATAACAGCTTAGGATCGGCGGCCATATCGGGCAACATCATAAGCTCGGAAGCCGGAGAACTTCGTATCATCGGACGTCACCCCGAGCGCGGGCTGCCAAAATCCGGCGTGCCATTTTCTGTGGATGTAGAAGTCGATATCTACCGCACCTTTTGGAACTCGTTTCTTTTTGTGGTTTGTCCGGATGTGGTGGTCGCGGCTCTGGATCCCCAGTCCAGACAAGTATTAGCCATCTCCCGCATCGTCACCAGCATGTGGGACGGCTGTCGCGGACAGGCCCGACTGGTTTTCGGCCGCTCGTTCCGGCCCGACAGAAATCACCCCGTCATATTTGAGCTTCACTACAGCAATGTTACTGGGGCAAACATTTCCGAGGCCAAGCCACTGGCAACCTCTAAGGTGATGACCCTTGATCTGGATATCGAAGAAGGTCAACAAAGCGGAGTGTATGCCCAGCCCACCGAGTCCTGGTACGACATCAACCTGCCGGACCCCCAAAGCGCATTTAGTGGCGTCAATAGCACGCTCACCAAAGCCCTGTGGATGATTGGTCTTGGCGCGGGCGCGTATTTCCTGGCTCCCCTCATGCCCGGACTGCGAGACAGAGTAAAACAGTTGGCCGGGCGCAACAAGAAACAGGAGGAGAAATCTGATGCATGAGTTAATCGAAGGCCGGGACTACCAGATCGTTGATGACGGGATGGGTGATCTCAGCAGTTACCTGCGTCATACCAGTCGAAATGCTTTTAAAAAAGCCATCGGTCTGGCCGACCGTGCCCTGAGCGGGCGAAAAGGACAAGCCGCTACCACGGCCCTTGTCCTGGCCGGTCTCACTAAAGACAGGCGCTCCTTCCAAGGAGTGTTCAACCGCAATGCCGACGTCATCAACCAGTATTTCGAGCATGTCGATCTGCAGGCGGTCAGCGATATGATTGGCCTGCAGGAAACCGTCGCCAAAAGCAAGCCAGTGGCTATAATCAAGCACGTAGGTATTTTCTCGGCCGGTATTGCCATTGGTGTGGCCGTCCTCTCCTTATATAACCGAAAACGATCTTCAACATGACTCTTAGCATAGGCGATAAAGGCCCGCAGGTGATGCACCTGCAATCGGCACTGAAAGCCCTCGGTATCGGGCTTCCTAAATATGGGGTTGACGGCATATTTGGCCCCGAAACGCAGGCAGCTGTCAAGCAGGTCCAGCAAAAATTGGGACTATCACCGAGTGGAACAGCTGACGAGGTATTACTAAGCAGGCTTGGTATTAACCAGCAATCTCTTCGGGGAACTCTGAAAAGAACTGTGCCAAAAACAGCACTCCTGGCCATAGGGACCATCGCCATCATTGGAATTGGAATCGCAATTAAACGAACTAAACGAGATTAATATGGAATCGATGACTGCCCAGCAGCTTGCAAAACTCAACATCAAAGGCATCAAAATAGCCCAACCTTACGGGCGGCTCCTTGGCGAACCCGAGAAGAATGCCGTCATTTTTATCTGGGGCGAAAAAGGGGCCGGCAAATCCACGATGAGCCTGGGACTCGCTGACGCCCTGGCCGAGCATGGTCGTATCGAATACATCCCCGCCGAAGAGCATTTTGGCAAAACACTGGTCGACCGCGTCAAACGACTCGGTGCCACCCACCGGAACCTGAATTTTACCAAGTGGAAATCCATTCAGGCCCTCAAAGAAATATTGCTCAAGAACCGGTCGTTCGCCTGCATCCTGGATTCCATTTCGGTGATTGATGCCAACGCGAAGGAAACGGTCGAGTTGGCCCAATGGTGCCGCGAGAACGGGATCATGTTCGTCATGGTCTCCCACGCGACCAAAGACGGGCAGTACAAAGGCAACACCAGCATTGCCCACGAATGTGATATTGAGATCAAAGTCACCAAAGAAGGCGGGGCGGAAACCGAGAAAAACCGCTACCGCGAACTCACTGCTATTGCCGTGCCCTTTTCAGCGAAAGACCGTGAAGTTAAACCGGCTACCCCAGTGACCAAAGAAAACGACCCCGAATCACGCGAGAATCCGGTGGATACCCCTTTTAAGATTACCCTAAAAGAAATCGACACCCTCCACAAAATTCGCTCCTGGAAGCGGATCAACTCCATGTTTGGCAGCAAGATGCCGTGCTACGCGCCCAAGCATTCCGGGGAATCTGAAAACGCCCACCTGTCGATTCGGTACACGGCCGACTATCCCAAGAAGCGGTATATCATGGATCTGCTTCTGGACGGCCACCTCGAATACCAGGCCTGCACGGAAGGCAAAGCGGGCGGTTTAAAAGCGTGTTGGGAAAAGCTGGTCAGCAAATATGGCGATCTGGAAGTGCGCATCTTCAAACAAGATCACGCCAAAGTGGTATTGGGCGCCAAAGAGTATAAACGGCAGGAACGTGCGCTGGGTAAAAAGGAAAAATCTACTGCGACCGACTCACCTGCCCCGAAGACCAAGAAGAAAGCAGCTTCTAAACCCAAACCCATTTCAACCAAGCAACAAGTAAAAACTCCGTCAAAAGAAAAGCCAAGGACGAAGGATAAATCATCTGAGGAAAAACCCCAGCAGCAGGTAGACATTGAAGCGGCCAAAGCAAGCCAGGCCAAACTGGACGCCTTCCTAACCAACGTATTAGGCTAATAATCGTATGCGAGACAATCCCACTGTGACCCCTTTTGAAGACATTACAACTGAGGACTATCCCGGCATTTTTGGGGACTTTGATGGGGACGGGATCCCCAACGCCGATGATCCCAATCCACAGTTGGCTGGCGACACCGAAACCGTCGAAGAGACCCAGCTCACCGAAGAAATCAAGCAGCTGATCGACCTGCGAGGCGACTATCAGCAGGCCTTAGACGAGGTAATCGCAAAACTTAAAGCCCTGCAACCCAAAGCTACCGTGAAGGGGCGCGTCAAATCGCCCTACTCGGTCATCAACAAACTGCGTCGCAAACGCATTAAAGGTGATATAAAACAGGCTGATACAAACGAGCTCTACACCCAAGGCCTGACCGATATGGCCGGCTGTATGATCGTGCTATCTGGTCAAGCCGAACTGGATCAGATAGTCAAACAGATTAGCTTAGGTACGGTTGGTAAAGTTTTCGAACATGAAGATAAATATGCCGAGCCCGTCGGTGGCTACCGGGCGCATCACTTTATCGTGATGGCGGGGGAGACCGAAGATATTCCGGTCGAGATTCAGGTAAAAACCCGGCGGATGGCACAAATAGCCAGTGCCGCTCACACGCCATACAAGAACGGACAACTTAACACTAATCGAATGCACCAGCTCACTGACTTGGCCTGGCAAGCGGACCAAGGGGATGAAGTTGCTGCCAATCAAATTGATGCTCTTCTTGATGACCCAGAAAAATTGACGGGGCAGTTGACAACCCGCGAAAATCCTTCGAGTGACCTACAACAGCTCCAAAATTCATTCACTCTGGCCGTAAAGAAACTAGCCCTGGCTTTTTCCCTCGATAAATTTCCCACAGAGCACCGAGAGCAGGCCTTGGAACTGTTTCGCCAGCACGGAAATATTATTGGCGTTGATTTTGAAGAAGTATTTTCTGCCGCCCAAAAGAAAACCGAAACTCCAAAAAAAGAAGACGATCCATCATACCAACCCTCCGAAGATCGGCCGGGAGAAGCGGGATTTGGAAGCCATTTTTCCGGCCTCCAACTGAAAAATTTTGCCCCAATTAAACTCTCGAAGTCCGAGCGACGAAAAGCCAACGAGGCGGCCCTGGCCGTCTTGGAAAAAGAAGATCGTTCGATTACCGAATCGGATCTGGACCTACTCCGACAATACACCGGTGCTGGCGGGCTCGGGTATGGGGAGGATGCCACAGGAACCGAACGCGGCCTACTTAACGAGCACTACACCTCCTACCAACTGGCCAGCCTGATCTGGGATAAACTCGGAGCCATGGGCGTGGACGGTGGTAACATCTTAGAACCCGGGGCAGGGGTAGGTAACTTTGCAGGCTTCATGCCAACCAGCGGAGCCTTTCGCATGCTGATGGTCGAGCGGTCGGCGGTAAGCTCACGCATCGCGGGGCTTCTATACCCTAACCAGTTAGTTAAACACGAAAACTTTGCTCAGACTGACCTATCGCCCTATAACCTGACCGGCGTGGTCGGTAATGTTCCTTTTGGGGATATTAAAATTCACACCCAGCGAGACCCATTGGCTCCCCTCAATCCAAGGATCCACGACTACTTTATCCTGAAGTCCCTGGACGCTCTGCAACCCGGCGGCTTCCTGGCGGTGATCACCTCAGTCGGTACCATGGACAAGAAGGATCCAGCCATTCGACAGGCTATGGTTCAACGCGCCCGGTTTGTGGGTGCTTACCGGCTCCCCTCGACTGTTTTTAAAGACAATGCCGATACACTGGTTACCACGGACCTTATTTTGTTTCAGAAGTACCCGGATGTGGACGGGGAAACCCACCCGGACGTAAGCAGCGAATTAAACCAGCTGTTTGCTTACCAAGAGCTGGCCGTCAGTATCACTGAACACAAAGGAGAATCTTACGGGGCCTATTATAATCCATATTACCAGAAATATCCCGAGCAGGTATTAGGCGAGCACATCCAAGGCCACGACATGCAGTTTCTGACTCGCATGGGCGTCAAAGGTCAGGTTGATGAGGCTCTGGCCGGCCAGGTTCTCGGAGATGATCTTCGCTTCCCGTACCCGCTTCCGAGGACCTTGCCGTTCTACCGGATCCCCGATGAGGGCGTGCGGCTGGAGACGACCCGCGATTATCACGCCGGGAATATTGTCTACCATGATGAGAAATTCTACGAAAAACAGCGCCACTATTTTAAACCTATTGCTGTAGGCAGCAAGGACAATGCGGGTGACGGCCTTCGCGCCAAGATAAGCTCGGCTTGCCAAATGCTGGACAAATACGATGATTTCGTCACGGCGCTGGCTCAAGACAGCCAGCAAAAAGAGCCGCTTCGCGGAGAGTTTAAGAAGCTGCTCGAAAGCCACATCAATAGCTACGGTATTCCAGACGAAGACGAGGATATCCGCGAGATATTCCGCTTCGATAACCGCCTGTATAAACTCACAACTTTTGTGAAACGGGATCCCATCAGTAGAGACCTGGTCTATGCCGATATTATCGACGCCGATTCCCTATTTAACCGCAACTACGTACCGGCGGTATCCGACTCCGATGATCTGGCCGAAATTGCCATGTATGGCCGCTCCATTGGTGAAGAACTGACGCTAGATTTCTACGGGTCCACCTATAAGGGCGGGACCGCCAGTCGGGCCGAGCTCACTGGAGCCATCCAAGAGCACCCGGATTTCTTCTATAATCCCGCGTCCAATACTTACGAGTTTCGGTATCAATACTTGGCCGGTAACGTCCGCCGGAAGCTGGAGCTGGCCGAAGACAACCAGCTGGAAAAAAACATCCAGGCCTTGAAGGCGGTCCTGCCTGAATGGATTGATGCCTATTCGATCACCGTGGATCCGCGACACATTTTCACCTACTTGCCGGCCAAAGTGCTAGTAGAATGGATAAAAGATGAGCTGGGCTATCGGGATGTCCATATTGGCCTGGTCAAAGATAAAGCCGAGCTGGGCAACCGCTTCTATATGAAACTCCGCAAAGGCGGACGGTATATAAAAAATGGCGAAGAAACTGCCGACGATTGGAACCAGGGGTGGGGCGAGACGCCATTTAGCAAAATTATTAACAACTATATCCAGGATTCCAGTTTCCCGCTGGTCTTCTATGATGAGAACGACAACGTCCTGCCAAATATGACGCTGAAACGAGCCGAGCAAACCGGCCAGCAGGCGCTCATTGAACGAGCGCGCGCTAAACAGCGCACTCATAACGATCAGATGTTGACGCGCGTGCCCCAAAAGTTCAACCAGTGGGTACGCACCAAGGCCTCCACGGAAATTCGCGAACTCATCGAGGGAGCCTATAACCACGAGTATAACGCTCATATCAACCCGCAATTCGATGGGAGTACCCTCCGCGTGCGCGGCATGTCGGATACCTTCTATGGAGTCAAAGATTTTGCGGTGTATAAACACAACCGCGCGGTGGCCGAAAAACTAGTATGGAACGGGCGCGGCGCCAACTGCCACGACGTCGGCGCCGGAAAAACGCTCTCTTCGATTATCACTTCGCAAGTCCTTCTGCAGCAGGGCGCCTGCCACAAGCCCATGTTTGTGGTACCCGGCAAAGTGCAGGAAAAGTGGGTCGAGGAATACGCGATGCTGTTCCCGGAGGCCAAGATCCTCAACATGAAAATGGCCGGCCCCGAGCGCCACAAAGAACTCACCATGGCCCAACTCTACAACTGGGACGCGATCTTTATCGCCGACCATGCCTTCAAGAGTCTGCCACTGTCACCGGCCGTCCAGCAGCAAATGTATTCGGAGCGCGTGGAATACTTCGATCAGATGATTGACAATTTTGACGAGCTTATCGAAGAGGACGACGCGCTAAGCTCCACGGCTAAAAAGTCGATGGTCACGCGCTTGGAGAAGATGAAAGAAGAGTGGGAGGCCAAGCTCCGCAACGTAGCCAGTGCCAAGCGCCTGGATACCGATATCTTTTTTGATGAGCTCGGCGTGGATGCCCTGTTCTTTGACGAAGCCCACTTCTACAAAAATGCGTTGGGCAGCGCCAAAGCCGCCAAGCTGGGCATTGCCGCGAATAAGCCTTCCCAGCGAGCTGAAGATGCGCTCCAGAAAACCAAGTGGTTGTTTTCGAAAGTAGGCTACAAAAACGTCTTTGTCCTGACGGCCACGCCGGTCGTCAACTCTCCGGTTGAGGTGTGGCATATGCTTAATCTCTGCGCCCCGGACCTGCTGGACAAATATCAGATTGCCAACCTCGACAACTTCATCAACCAGTTTGTCCGCGAGGAAGAAAAAATTGTCAAGAAAACCAACGGCGAATACCGAACCGAGCGCGTAGTGGCCGGCTACTATAACCTCCCCGAGATGCGCGCGATTATCGATGAGGTCATGGACATCAAAAGTTATGATCAGCTGGTGGGATTCTACGAGAAGTTTCCAGACTTACTCAAAGATGAATCTGGAAAGGTAGTAACCGACAACCAAGGCAACCCCCAAGCGCTTAAACCCAAGTTCCGGCGCCCCGAAGCCGAAACCAAACAGCAGGTTATTGAGCCCAGCGAAATTCACAAATTGTTATTTGACGACATCATTCTTCGGGCCGATAACATCCTCGACTGCATGCGCCAGCGCGGATGCCAGACCAAGGACAACTTCCTCGTTATTACCGGCGACGGCAGCAAGATTGCGACTGACCTGCGCGTCTATGACCACAGTTTCGCAGGCGTAGATGGGAAATTCCTGAAGCTCGGCGCCTTGGTAGATAACGTAGCCGAAAGTTACGCCTTCCGCGAAAACCCCGCCCCAAGCAGAATCCCGGAAAGCATCTATGGCGATTTCTTTTCCAAAGAACCACCGACCAGAGAAAATCCGAACCCCTACGCAGGCCAGTCGCGTCACAAACTTATTCAAGAGCTCAAATCCCTGGGGCACTTCGAAGAGGTAGCCGGTGAAGTTGAAGCCACCGAAGGCGACCTCCACGCCGTACCCGTTGGCAAACAGTTCTTGCTCAATAAAATTGAAAAACAGCGCGGGAAACACTCCGACGGCTCCGATGCCATGGAAGAAACCTTTGACCGGGCGATGATGATTGTTGAGGTCTTGTATGGCGGCCGCGAAAACCCAGCGTCCCCAACCTTCCGCAATCAGATCATCTTCTGCGACTGGATCTCCGTGGAAGGCCAGAAAGGCGGCAGTTATCACCAGCTGATCAAGCAGGAACTGGCCAGAGCTGGCATTCCGGCCACCGAAATCGCTATTATTAACGGCTCGATTATTGGTACGGGCACCGATGGGAAAGACTACTTCGTCTCCTCCTCGGATGACAAAGAAGCCCTTAAAAAACAGGTGCAGGACGATTTCAACCTCGGCAAGTACCGGGTGCTTATCGGCAACCAATCCATTGCCGAAGGGATGAACCTGCAGAAATGGACCACCGACCTGCATCACATGGACGTGCCCTATACGCCTTCGCAAATTCAGCAGCGCAACGGGCGCGGGCTCCGACAGGGCAACCAGCACGGAAAAGTGAATATCCATTTTTACCTGATGAAAGACTCCTTCGATCAGTACCGCCTGGAGCTGGTCAGCAAGAAGCAAAGCTGGATTGATGAGCTCTTTTTTGGCGACGGCCGGGAAACCTCCGCCGACTCCGAAGGCGAATCTCTGGAGTACGAGCAGATGGTGGCCGCCACCAACTCCGACCCTCGAGTCAAAGAGTTCTTCAGCTCCAAAGCCCAGACGAAAGTACTGAAAGGCCGCATTGACTCCCTGCTTAGCGAAACCCAGCGCTTGGAATCCTCCCTGTCCCAAGCAAGTCAGGATGTGGCCAAGAAAAGTGAGCGCATGGAATCAGCGATCCAGCGGGAGCAAGCCCTTATGGACTCGGAGCTACCGGCATCGGCCCAACAGGCCTTGGACGAAGGACTCATCGGCTGGCTGGACTACAGCGGGGAAATCGGCACCATCGAAAACAACCTCTCCTCAGACGGCAAACGCATTCCCCGATTCCGCCATGAGCTCCAGCTCGAAGTTCCCAAAAATAATGCGAACGGGCGGGTGCTGTTTAATCTTATTCCCGATCCGAACGCACCCAATCGGAGCTTCTACAATAAGATCAAGTGGAGCTCCATTAAACAAATGGCCGGCGACCAGCTTAATAAGGAGTTTGGCTGGAGCATGGACGAGCCAGTACAATCGGGGCGAAGTCTGGCGGGCAACAAAGGCAATATCATCGCTGATGAATCCGACTTTTACCATCACTACAAGATTGATATTGAAGAAGAGAAGGCCAAATCCAACCCGGACAGAAGCGAAGTCACCTACGATCAGATCAAGCAACGGCTCGGCATGTACAAGACCGAGCAATGGCTGCCGATCATCAGAATCAAATTGGCCGAACTCTTCCTGGCCCTGGAACAGGGCTGGCAGCAGTCGGCCGAAGGACGTATCGCGCAGATCACCTCGGAGCTGGAACGATCCAAAAAGACATTGCGAGAACTTGAGACTACCCACCAGCAAACCCAAAAAGAGTTGGAGCAGGCCCAGTCCGACCTCACCACTAACCAAGACACGGTAACCCGGCTGCAAGATGTGGTCAACGAGCTGGTGAAAACCAAGTTTTCCGACCGCTCGGAGCTCTACGAAGAACTGAACCGCATTGCGCCTACCTACGGCGTGAAGGGTACCGTCCGCGTCCGCGAAGTGGGTATTTACCGGGATAGCCCAACGGGCGAAAACATTCGCCCAAACCGGTCCAAGAAAGAATCACCCTTAAAAGCTCTCCCTATGCCCTTGAAGACACTCTTTGGCCAGCCGCTGGTATATGCTGGCACCGTCGGTGAATTCGAATTCATCGACGCTAAGGGGTTCATGCAACGCATCGCCAGAGAGGATGAAGACCTGGCGATGATTATCGACGCCGAGGGCACCACGCTGTTCGCCTTCCCGACTGAACGCATGAAGCTCCTAAAAGGAGCCTTTGACAACGGAGATGCCGAACAGATGTACCAGGAATTTCACCATTTCCCGGCCGACGGCTACGACTACGAACTGTTTCCACCGGCTGATGCTGACCTCGTCTCCATTGGTCACGCCGAACGCATCATGTATAGCAGCGACAAGGTTATCTACTCCGGCGACCAGAAAGGAGACGACCACCATTATTATCATTATTTCGACGACGGCAAACGTCCTGTCTTCCAATATGGAGACGTATACATCATTACGAATCTGAATATTGACGGCCGAGGCATCCTTAATTAACCCTTTATCGAACTGACCAATGACCCAACGAATATTTGCAAAAAATCCAACACACTTGGATATAATCGAAAACCCAACAACCCCAAAACCTGCAACTATGGCAAAACAACTAACAACCGAAAAAGCTGTCAGCGAATTTAAGCAGCAGCTTATCACTGCCGGATACATTGTGGGCGGCCAGGCAATTGGTGCGCAGCTTAATGGGCTGGCCGTACCCGCTATCCTTGGCGGAAGCTCGGCTACCGTCCAGCAAGCGGCCCGCGTTGGCCTCCCGCTCACCCTCGGCATGGCCTTTACCATGTTCACCAAAAACAAACACCTTCGCGGGCTGGCCATGGGGCTCGGCGTGCAAGGTGTGATGGAACTGATCAAGTTCGTCATGCCCGACTGGACGCCCTCCCAAGGCCTGATGGAAGGTAGCGAATACCTGTGGGATGAGCAGAATCTCGCTCCACAACCTACGCCACCAGCGCAACTTCCCGTAGAAACCGGCCACGTCTCTCAAATCGAAACCGTATTTGAAGATACCGTGGAGGTGTAATCGGCAACCCATTTTTCTCATAGCTCATGCTGAATAAGGGACTGCCTGCGGGAACAAGCAGTAGGCCAAAACGGCACCACTTACAACCTTTTAACTAACAATGAACTATGAGTAACCAAATTTCTAAAAAAGCTATTGTCCCCGCCAGCGCGCGCATCAAAACCTATTTTGACACCCAGCAAGTCACCAAAAACGGCGCTGTCGTTAACTTCTTTCCTCCCAACTCGACGCGGAAAATCACCCGCAACAATTACGTGGGCAATCCCTTCCCGGGCGAACTCAAGCGACGCATCCTCGCGCTTTCCTTCGAGGTGACTAAGCAATTCATCGAGGACGATGAGGCCAACGGCATTGATGCCCGCGGGATCGTCAACTCGTTGAAAGATGCCGGCGTTATTTTGCAGGCCGATAATGACAACAAGGAGTTTCTGCGGGTGCCCATCTCCAAGCATTCCAACTTCTCCGGCACTGACGTGCAGTTGGTAGCCGGAACGGCAAATACCGTAGATGCCCCGGTGGTCTTCAAACGTATCGCTGCACTTCGTTCAGCGGACGAATACCGCCTGGCCGATCCCTTCGATCTGGCTGTCAATCAAACCTTGTCACTATCGGTTCACTTCGAGGATTCCTCGGTGTTCCCAACGGACGAAAACTGGACGACGTCCGGCCAAGGACTGCTGTACCTGCGAGCCAGCATTGTCGTGGCTGAAATGAAGCCCGAAAAATAACCTTTATCCGGCAGCGGCCACCCGGTCGTTGCCGGTTTTTTATTGCCCTAACCCCTAGCTGACCAACATGAAAATTGTAAAGAATTTTATTCCACCTACTGAATCTACGCCCTTTAATCCGGCCAAAGCCATTGAAATCCCAGCCGGCGGCAACGGGCATATTATGATGAATGGCATGGGCGGGGAAAGTTTCGGCGTCCGAAAAATATTGCCCTATGCCCCTGACATGAATACCATCTTTGTTTCGGCTCGACTTAATGAAGACTTGTACCTGTTTCGCGACCTGCAGCTCTCGGTAGTACACCGGCTGTTTCAACACATTGACGGGCTGCTGGCCCCGTTCATTATTCAAAAAAGCAACAGCTTGGTCTTCGAGCTGACCAACACCCACAAGGCAGCTCAGACCGTAAATATCCAACTCATTGGCTACGATCATTACAGCCTAACCAAACTGATAAATATCTACTCTGACATTGGCAGTCCGATGCCACAGCCCCGTTTCCTTTACGGCCAAGCTACGCTGGCCCCGGGTGCGGTCAATATCGACATGGGCGTTAAAGCCAAAAGCATTGATGTAGAAGCCCGACGCCTGACCATGAGCAGCAACCGGCCGGGCGATATCACCGCCAGCCTGAAAGTCTATAATACGACCATCCGCAACGAGGTTTATTTGGAGCAGATTAACGACGAATTCGGCCAGTTTTATGCCAATGTCCCCTTCATCATCGGCTCCAATATGCCGTTTCAGGTTTACGCCTCCAACAAAGGTGCGCAACAGGCTAGTGTGAGTTTCCTCTGTGAGTCCTACGTGGTTCAGAAATCAGACGTAAATCCATTGGAGGTATAACCGATGTGGAATAGCCTCATTCAGTCGCTTTGCGAACTCACCCAGAAAATGGATGTCCTGCTAGATCAACTCAAGGTAAATGCCCCTTCCATCGGGGGAGGCCCTGCCCGGCGCATTGGTACCTCTATTTCGCCGGTTCTTAAGCAGGGGACCCAGCCGGTAAAACTAGTCAATGGCAACCCTATGCGCCTGGGGGTCATAATCCAGAATAGCAGCGACGGCGAATTCATGATTGCCCTGGATGAGAATCGCATTGATGAGCGCTACTACACCTTCCGGCTGAAACCTGGCGAAACCCTGCACATGGACGAACGCCAGTTCAAAGAACTGTACAAAGGCGGCATGATGGGCCTGTGGGACGAAGAGTCTGGGGCTTTGGAGAACTCAAAAGCACTCGTAACCGAACTCTTTTGGACCACCTAGCATGAGCGAAATCACCGGCAAAGAGTTTTCCGAAGGATTTAAAATGCGCGTCGTCAGCGGCATGCTGGTCGACGGCTCCATTCAGGTCTCGTGGGCCACCGGCAAAAAAGCCTCATCTCAGATGGATTGGGGTTTGGATCCGGAGAACTTGGCCACCACTCCCGAATATCACCGCGAACCCGGGGAGATGGTCCGCTACCATACGCTCTATTTCCCCATCACCTACCTGGATGCCCGCCACTACTTCCGGGTTCGATCCAAGACCGCAGGGCGACAGGTCGGCCAATCTCGTATTTATTCGGTCATTACGCCTGATGATGTCCAGCAGGCTACCCAGTCCCCGACCGGCCAGGTGATTTTAGAGCTGCAGCCTATCGAGATTGAAGAAGGAAATCTGCTTTGCACGCCAGTAACGGACATCTGGGCGGATCACCAACCGGAAGCTGTCTCCCAACCCATCACAAGTGGACTAGCAACGGATGCCGGCCTGTCGGAGCTGACGGGAGCCACCAGCAGCAATGCCACCACCAACCCCATTACCATTATCACCTAACCCTATGAATACCATCAATCAAACCCTTTCCATTGGCACCCCAAAATCGGGGATGGACCTGTTTTGCAACGTCAGCATCGACGGGAAGCACCTGTTTCGAATGCACTGCGAGTCCTTCGTGGGCAACCTGCTGCGCGACGTCCACGGGATGATGCACGGAGGCAAAACGGATCGGCTGATTAGCCCCGGCGACGATTACGTGCAGGACGGGAAAATAACGTCTATGCAAATCGTCAATGGGGCGCTGGAAATCTACAGCCAGTACTATCTGGAATATATATTCAGCGGCATGCACGGGGTGAATCCCAACGGCGAGGAGCCGGTGTGGGTCCACATTTGGGGGTGCAGCTCGATCCCACAGATCAACGGCACCTGGGAAGTTGAAAGCACCCATGGCGACTACTACATACGCCTTAAAGACGCGCCTACGAATTTTGATCCGGCGACGTACGTGGCCGATCAGGCGCAAGTTATTGCCAAGCACTACCATCCCATTACGACCACCGAAAGCTATTGCCCACCTTTTCGCGTCATTTTGCCCACCATCGGGCAAGGCAGCCGCCCGGTAAGCATCTCCGATGTGGGCCTGCACAATCCTATTGACGCACTGCTGGCTCGGGGCGCAAGATCTGTTTCCGGTGTGGTTACCGACCAGCAAAAAAGCGTCTTTACCGTATCGGCTCCGTTTACCAACGGCTCCGGAGGCGACCTGGCTATTACCGAAATGGGGCTGATGACGCATATCAACGTCAACCGCCATGAAATCAACACCATTGCCACCCTCTATGCCCGCGACGTGCTGCCGGCAGCCCTCAACCTGCCCAATGGCAAGACGCTGACCTTGGACTACGAGTGCCGGTTTGAGCTCGAAAACTTCAACCAGGATACCGACCTCAACGGTTCCAACGGCGGGTTTACCGCTGAATTTGTGGGCGCCCTCCGGCGACAAGCCGTCGAAAACACCAATACCAACTGGCGAGACCTGATGTGTATCACCGGTGGGGGCACCTCGATGACCTCTCTGGAGCGCCGGGCGTCCGAAGTGAATAAAGGATGGCATCTGGGACTCCGGCTCGGACAAAGCAACAAGTTTGTCTCCATGACCGACACCGACCTGTCTCCGGATGCTACCCAAGAAACACCCTACAATCTCGGGGGTATCACCCATGGCAACGGAGACGGCCAGCTGATCCACCACGGGATGATTATCGATGATCAGGTGACCATTGATGAGGCCAACAACGAAGCCTACTTCAACTTAGCTCGCGTGTTTGAAAACAGGGGCACTACCGACATCACCATAAAGGAGGTAGGTATTTACGCCAACCGTGGAGATGACTATGACGAATGGGTACCCAAGTTAGTAGCTCGTAAAGCACTGGCCCCTGCCGATCAGTTTACCATCATGGCTGGGCAGATGCGCAAGATCAGCTACAAGATCAAGATGGTGGTCTAATGACCGGTTCTTTTTCGATATCGGCCGAGCTTACCTACGCACGAATTCGCGGTCTGATGGAATATTTCTACCAGGCCTCCAGGCAGTATGGCGTGCCACTTGCACTACTACTAGCCATTGCTTCCCGCGAGAGTCGCATGGGGCTGGCCCTGTCAGCTGACGGCACCGGGGACCGGGGCAATGGCATCGGAATTATGCAGATCGACCGGCGATATCACCGGGGGTTTACCGGGAGCCACAGCCCCTTTGACCACCAGGCCAACATCAATTATGGCGCCGAGTACCTGGCAAAACTGTTCCGGGAGTTCGGCGGAAATACCACCCAAGCCGTGGCCGCCTATAACGCCGGCCCCCAAAAAGTACGCACCGCAATCTACGCGGGCTTGCCACCGGATTCGGTCACCACCGGAGGGGATTACAGCCATGATGTAGAGCAGCGAAAACAACTCATAAGCAGGCTACTCGGCCTCTCCAAAGCAACCAGCTTGTCCATATATGTCCTTCCGATGGCCGCTGTCGCCTTTGCAACTTATAACTATATGACTACTAAACGCCCATGAACTCTGAATCACGTTATATCTACCAAGAACCTATGGAAACCCAAGGATTGGGAAGGCTGCCCACGCGTCCGGTAATGCTTCGCCCAATCTTGGATGAACCTATCTCGCGCAACCGGAACCGACAAATTAGACCACCAGTACTACCACGGCCTTTACCAAAACCAAAGCCTGTGCTAGTCCCTCGGCCGGTTATTGATAAAAATCCTGTTCGCCCTCCGAAGTTAATTGTGAAGGCTACTAACAAAGCCTCAAAACCCAAACCACATAAAAAACCGACCCCTTCGAAATCTAAAACACCCCAAAAAACCACAAACAAGAGGAGGGAAAAAAATAACCAAGACATGCTAGCGGGCTCTTTTAGCATTGGCGGGATGCAGGTCAAGAAAACCCATGCAGCTATGGCAGGTGGGGGAATAGCAGGCGGGCTACTTCTTTGGAAAATCCTCTTTTAATAACTCAAAACATTCAGGTGAAATACTATGGAAACCTCTTTTGTAAATGAATCCCCATGTGGATGTACTGGCAATGGACTTTCGGGCAGTACAAGTGCTACACACCCCGATTGCGGCTGCAGCGGAGGATTGGGAGAAGCCCAAGCCCCCGAAACGCAGAAAGATCTTATCAGCGAAGCCAAAAAATACATCAACGGCGAAATACCAACCAGTTATAAAGTAGCCGGAGGGATTGCGCTTATCCTCCTTCTCACCTTAGCCACGAGAGGAAACTGATATGACCAGAAACGATTACTTGGCCCTCCTCGACAGTTATGGCAATCACTTTTCGATCTCAGAGCTTGAAATCCAAGGTCCCGGCACCATTGGTCGCATGGACATAGGCTTTTTACGGTCTTTTCTAGCTTGGCGCCACTGGCACGGGCTGTCGACCCTTATTTCCTCTGCATGGCGCAAAGGGGATCCAAGGTCCCACGGACGCGGCCTGGCTTTTGACGTGCTGCTATTTGACCAGTGGCTGTCCAGTCAACCTTCGGCCCTCCAACATTGGCTTTTAGCCACAACCTGGGGATTCCAAGGCGTGGGCTTGTACTTTGATTGGACTTTTGCCAACAAAGAAGGCATCAGAGTACCGGCCATTGGCCTACATGTGGACGGATGGTCGGGGAACGGCCATTCCCAGCGTCCCCTGCGGTGGCTCCGTATTGACGGCCATTATTACTACCAGTCACTTGCCAGCGGCGATTTTTACTGCAAAACCAACCGGCAAACAATCACATTGGATGAGGCAATCAGGAGGTACGCCCCATGAGCAACTCACAACCCAATGGATTTTTCCAAAAATACAAGGAGCTGATCGTCACCACGATCATCTGCCTGTTCCTGACTGGCATCTATGATTCCATCAATAACCAAACTGCTGAGATTAAAAAGTGGTACCAGCTGATGATTGGGATCAATGAAAAAGTAAAAGTTCAGGCTGATAACCTTCACCGGTTGGAAAAAAGTCTGGAAACCCATGTTCAGCGCACCGACGAGCGCTTCGACGATCATAACCAGCGAATTCGATCCATCGAATTTGAAATCATCCCCCGTCGGACTGGCCAATTAAAACCCCTAACTAACGAAGACACGACTGATGCTAAAGATACTATCGCCGATCATTAAGGCGGTCCCCACCTTAATTGGCCTTTTCAAAAGCAAAACCCCTGAAAAAGGTCGGGGCATCGTAAAAAGCGGGATTGCGAGCCTTACCATATCCGGACTCCTGTCGGCCGGCCGCCTATCGGCCTCTGGTATCGATTCAACCCTACTGCTCATTCTCTCAATCCTGGAGATGATTGGCTACCTATACGGAATGGTTGCGATCTCTTCCGGGGCCTCGCAGACCAACCCTGTGGATGAACTACTAAAAGGGAAAGGCGATGGATTGTCAGATCAGCAGGCTAAAGTTTTAGGACGAGAATGGCTGAAGCACATGCATAAGAATCAGAGTTACCGGATTCCTGGCAACTCTTTATTTGATGATGACTACTCCGATCTAAAAGTCAAAGCCGAAGATATTTCCTACTACAAATACCATAAATCAAAGATAAAACAATGATTACACTCCTAGCTTTCCTATTTACTACTACAGTGGTTCTACTTAATACAGATTGGTTATCAGGCCTACTGGCCCCAAATAACTTGGCCGAAATTGGCGTGGTAATACTCGGAATGATTGCACTTTCTGCATCGGTTCAAATCCGTGGGCTATTCGAAAAAGCCCAAGACATTCTTCGCTTGTATGCCCAATACTCCGATCCGAAAAGCGAGGAAGGAAGAAAATTATCTCCACAAGAAAAGGAGCGTTTATTGGATCTGTTTCTAAATGAATTGCGGACTGTTATTGATCAATTTGGTGGGAGAATTCTGATCAGGATAGGAGGATTTATTCGGAAGGTGTTTAATAAGCTTTTTGGATAGCTTTTTACTACTTGAAAGACTAAAAAGGCAGCTTTGTTAATTCAGAGCTGCCTTTTTTTGCTTCTTATTAAATATGCTTTATCAGGCAGGACTGGTTGCCTCCCTATTCCAAACGATTGCTTATTTAAATCGCCTCTTAAAAAAATGGAATCGGTTTTAAAACAAAAACAGGCAAAGTACTTAATCTGTTTTGTAAATTAAATTTACTTCTTTCTAATACAACAAAACATGAGAACTCAGTCTATTCAGTGGTAATTGAGCTATTTTTGGTTCCTTTTCTTCTCGAACCAACTTGAAATCATTAAATTAAATTTGAGAATTCAATTTTTAATTCTACATTTGTAGAAACAGTTCTAATTTTGTAGAAACATATGCAACTATCACAATCGGAAGAAGAGCTTATGCAATTTATCTGGGAACAGGAAAAGGCATTCATGAAAGATTTGCTGGAAATGTATCCTGCTCCAAAACCTGCGGCAACGACCGTGGCTACCTTATTAAAACGAATGACGGAGAAAGGTTTTATCGGCTATGATCAGATGGGGAGATCCCGACAGTATTATCCGTTGGTTGCAAAATCGGACTATTTCTCAAAACGGGTAAATGGGCTCATAAAGAAGTTCTTCGATAACTCCGCCTCACAATTTGCTTCGTTCTTCACTTCAGAAACAAATTTGTCTAAACAGGAACTTGAGGACTTGAAAGCAATCATAGAACAAGAAATTCAAAAAAAGAATTAATGATCGTTTACCTGCTTAAATCTATTTTTCTGATGGCCATTTTTCTTGGCATTTACTATATGATGCTCGAGCAAGAAAAGATGCATCGTTTTAATCGTTTTTACTTGCTTGCAACTTTGGTATTCAGCCTAACAATTCCGCTCTTTACCATAAATTCCAGCCTGGGAGTAGAGTCCGATGAAATAGTTCTCACAACAAACACGGCAACCAATTATGTTGAAACAAAGGTTGGGAATTTGCTGAATGATACCAATCCCGAGAGAACGGTGGTAGTCAAGGGTCAAGAATCAAGATCTTGGTTTGATACCCTCTCTTTGTCTCATTTAATGTTTGGACTATACCTTGTTATTTCATTGTTGCTTTTAGTCAGAATGGCAATGGGAATCACACACCTCTTGCTCAAAAAGAACAGCTCGGAGACCATCCAAAAAGCAAAAGCACAGCTGGTACTACTCGAAGAACATTCAGCTCCACACTCTTTTTTCGGCTATATTTATCTAAACAGACAAGACTATCGGTCAGGGAAGATACCCGAGGAAATTATTATACATGAACTTGTCCACTACAGAGAGAAGCATTCACTTGATATCCTGTTTGTTGAATTGCTGAAAGTACTGTTCTGGTTCAATCCCTTCATCTATTTGTACAAAAAAGCCATTCGTATCAATCATGAATATATAGCTGATGAAACAGTTCTTGAGTGCTCAGTGAAAATTACCACGTATGCCTCTCAACTGATGAATGTTGCCACCTATAAGCGGACCGGTTCCCTGGTAAGCAATTTTAATTTCACCGTAACAAAAAAACGATTCAAAATGATGTGTGAAAAAAGCTCAAAAAATATTATCAGATGGAAAAAGATATTGCTACTGCCGGTCTTTATGGTGTTGGCATTTACCTTTTGTAAACCCACAGATGGTAGTGCCCAACCTTCTTATGACCTTGAATTGACCACTGACACTATTGCCGTAGATAAATCGGTTCCTGTAATACGATGGTATAAAAATAGCGAACCATTTACCGGCAAAAGACAAATGTACCTTGGTTCTTTATTAAGCCGCGAACAAAAGTTTCAAAATGGATTTCTATTAGAAACCAATCACTTTTCAGAATTTGGGACCATAGGATTCAGCGAAATACATGAATACCGGGACAACTTGCTTTCAACGACACGAATATTTTTAAATGGCCGGTTATTCACAGAAACTAATTGGCCATTACCTACCAATAATTTCAATGGCGTTATGAAAGTTTGGTACGAAAATGAGCAGTTGCAGTACGAAGAGAATTTTATATACCGGGATGGTGAGAGACTATTTAATGGGTTATTGACTGAATATGATGGGCAAGGAAGTGTGATAGAACAGAAGCGATATGAAAATGGAGTGCTGATTGAAAAGATTAGATAAAATATTATTTCGAATGTGAAACCCTCAAAAAATTGAGTTTAGATCCATATTTCAACATTCATTTTTAGTTAATGCTTAACAAGCGTTTTTAGGATAAATGGTTTAGAGCTCGAAAGTTTATTTATATATAAAGACTTCCGGTCGTTATAGATTATCTCAAAGTGGTTTAAGGGCCTAATTAAAATAATGAAGAAAACTGTAATTCTGATCTTTAAAATGTAACTAATACCTTAGGTCACATAATGCGAACAAGTAGCTAGCTGCTTTGAATAAAAAGGAACGCGAACAAAAATTTATCGACCGGGTTATGGACGCGCAGGGGATCGTCCATAACGTTTGTGGTATGTACTGTGACAACAGGGAGGACCGGGAAGACCTGTTCCAGGAAATTCTTATCAACTTGTGGAAGTCCTATCCATCATTTCGCGGCGACTCTAAATTTTCGACCTGGATGTACCGCGTGAGTTTGAATGTGGCTATGCAGCGGCTTCGCAAAACTGATAAACAAAAAGAGGATGCTACCCTCCCGGCGAATTTTGAGGAGATAGCACATCCGCAAAAGGAAACGCTGCCGGAAAAAGAATTACAACTGATGCACGCAGCTATCAACCGCTTGAGCGATGTAGAAAAAGCCATTGTGATGTTATACCTGGAAGAAAAAAGCAATGAAGAGATTGCCGGGATCATGGGAATCAGCCAGAATTATGTGCGGGTTAAGATGACGCGCATTCGAGAAAAACTTAAAAAAATGGTAGAGGCTTAAACATGGAGCTTGAGCAACTAAAAACCGTGTGGAAAAAAACGACCGACTATAACGTTGAAGGCTACTTTGTGAGCAAGCAGGAAGTAGAGCGACTGATTGGAAAACGCTCGAACACCACGATCTCCCGGATAAAGCGAAAAATCAGAAATAAATGTTTTATGGCGGGCAGTATAGGGGTACTGCTTCTGACCTTTGGCACCTATGTATTGATCGCAAAAGAACCTGTTTTCGACCTGCTCAAACCTTTAATTCCCTCTCAATCCAATTTGGCAATGGGAACATTTTACCTGGTTTTTGGACTGGTAGTTGGTTTTATATCGGTATTTAATGCGTTCAGTTATCGCAAAATTTTAAACATAGAAGAGCGCAAAAGCGATTTAAAAACATCCATCAAAAATATTTTAACGATTGTACGGCGTGCAATCCGAGTTAAAATATACTCCGATACCTTCGTTGTGCCCGTTACCGTTTTGGTTTTTGGAATTATTGATGCCATTTTGGGAGTAGGGATATTCCCGAATACCACCACTCTTATATTCTTCATTTTGGGAGCGGTTGCTTTTGCAATATTCACCTATTTCTTAACCAAATATGGCCAGAATAAAAGATATGCCAAGCAAATTCGGGCCCTGGAAGAGTGTTTAAAGGAGCTTAAAGAAGAGAACTAGTTCATCTAATTTTTGCGATACCGGCATTTTGATAACCCACCTGAAAGCAGATGCAACCTGGTTTCTAAATTATTTTTCAACATGAAAAACCCCATGATTCAGTTTATATAAAAAGTTTCCGCTAATCTGTAATTGTGAAATACTTTTCTACAACTAACCCTATGAAGCCAAAAATGTATTCTAATCTAATACCTTAAACCGATGAATCTATTACAGAAACTTAAACAACTAACCTTAGTTCAAATAATCGGCAGCCTGTTTATATTGGTGAGCGGCACACTCGTGATAACAAAAATTTCCGGGGTGGCTTCTGAGGTTGATCCAATCAATAACCGCTGGTCGTTTTACGATAACTGGTCCTCGTACCTTTTTCTGGCAGGTGCCTTTCTGTATTGTTCTCCTTCAAAGATCAAGAAGCTAAAAAAACTAAAAAAGAGTACCGTTTCTCCATTATTGATTATATGTACCTTGTTTTTATTTGCACCAGGTGTTTCAGCCCAAAATTATACAAAACAGGTAGAGGCCCTTGCTGAAAGTTTCAATGCTAAAAACATCGATCCGGTTAAAGCCTATCTGAGCGCTGATCTTCAATTTGGCCCCATTCCTGCCGCAAACACACCCGCCATCCTATCCAACATGGTCACTAAATTTCCGACCTTGAATTCTTTGGAGATTGTGGAATCAAAAAAAGGGGAGGCTATCGTGCAGTACAATTTTGTACAGCTTGGCGAAAATGAATCATCCATCCTGTTTGATGAGGAGGGAAAAATCACGAAGATTGAATACCTCGAAGAGATTGTACTAGAGCAAATTCGCACGCAGCAAAGGCTGCAAAACAGTGTGCAAGCCCCAAAACCTAAGAAAATTGACTTTCCCTTTTCAAAAAAGGTAGTCGAGTTTCCGTCAAAAGACGGTCTGATCATTTCGGGTGACTTGTATGAAATTGATCCGGACAAGCCATTCATACTGTTGGCTCACCAAGGAGGATATAATAAATATGAATATGCAGATATTGCACCGCGCCTTAATGAGATGGGTTTTAACGCTTTTGCAATTGACCAGCGATCAGGTGGCAGTTTTGCTGGAAAGCAAAATGAGACATATAATCGTGCAGTAAAAAACGGTATTGAAAACATTCAGTTTACTGATGCAGCTCAAGATATAGAATCAGCAATCGACTTCCTTGCCGATAAGTACCAACAAAAAATTATTGTGTGGGGAAGTTCTTATTCATCAGGATTGGCACTTCATATAGCAGAAAAAAACACGAATGTAAGAGCAGTGATTTCCTTCAGTCCGGGCGACTACTTTGGTGAATCACTCCCCTCGCTGAAAACTGTGCTTCCGAAAATTGAACAACCTTTTCTTGTTACCTCTTCCGGGGAAGAAGCAGATGCATTAAAAAGTTTACTAAGTGATGTAGATCAAAGCAACCTGCAATTGCAGTTTATACCAGAGTCGGATGGCTTTCATGGTTCGAGAGCTTTGTGGATTGATCAACAAGGTGCAGAGGAGTATTGGGATGCAGTTACATCATTTTTAAATTCAATCAATCAAAATTGATTTTATAAAATCAGAGGAGTATCGCTATGGTAGAAGAACAAATTGGTAACAAGACTCCACAAGAGTGTATTGTCCGTATGCCCCCTTGGACATGGTTTCTAATGTCGCTGTTGGCCGGGATTGGGCTGCAACGCATTGTGCCACTCAGTTTCCCACCGCCGGCTTACTCCCTGATCGGCTGGGCCGTCGTTGGCTTGGGAATGGCCCTACTTGCCTGGTCGGAGCGGCAGTTCGCTCTGCAAAAAACTTCACACGACCATCGAGCAGTCGCAGCTGCGCTTATCACGACGGGTCCGTTCCAATTCTCAAGGAATCCCGTCTACCTGGGGCTCTTGATCTTGCTATTGGGATTGGCGATCGCCTTGAACACTGCTTGGCTACTATTCTTCGCGCCATTGACGATGCTCGTCATGCAGTTTCATGTAGTGCCTATGGAAGAAGCATGCCTGGAAAAGCTGTTCCCAGATGATTATCCGCGCTATTGCCAATCGGTACGGCGTTGGCTATGAAGCGCCCTGCCAGCTGCATAACATATAAAACAACATGACTATTCCAGGTTAGATGAAACCGTAGCCAGTGAACGTATGAAATAGATTAAACTGTATGAAACTTACAGAAAGTAATACAGTAATGGATTTTACATTGCGAAGAAGAATTCATGGAAGTCAGGCCTTATAAACTTATGAGCAATTTAGTGCCAAAAGATTTTCAGGTTCCAGAAGTGCTTGAAACAGACTGGCTTCGGTTGAGAATGCTTACAGTAAGTGATATTGTCAAAGATTATGATGCTGTAATGACCAGCATTGAACACCTACAAAAAATGAAACCTCTTGGTCCGGATTATAAATGACCAACTAAGAATCTAACATTTCAACAAGATTTAATCGATTTGGGTTGGCACCAATAAGAGTTCCAAAGAAGAACTTCATTTGCCTTTAGCGTAATGAGTTTAGACGAAAAAGAGTGTTTAGGCTTTATGTATATTTATCCGGCCTCAAATTCCGACTATAATGCTGTAATTGTTATGTGGGTAAAGCAAAGTGAAAGCCTGAATGGGATGATTTTGTTTAGTTAGGTGATTACCTGGCGGACGTAAAAGGAAGCCTAAAAGGCAAGCTCGCCTCTATCGATATCCCTTTCCTGATAACTTCTACCCGGGAAGAAGCGGAAGAAATAACCAATGTGTTATTGCATGAGGTGGAATTATCAGCATCTCAACACCAATATGTTCCCTCCTCTGAGGAATTCCACGGGGTACGAGCGTTATTGGAAGGCCAGGAAGGTGCAGAGGAATACTGGAAAGCGGTTGACGATTACCTGAAAAAACTATATCCAAATCATGAGTATAATCCAAAACAGAAATAATGGTTCAGATGAATTTAAATCAAGTCACGTTACCGGTGAGCGATATGGAGGCAGCTACGGCTATCTATCGTAAATTGGGATTCCTTCAAATAGTTGATACCGATCATCATGCCCGGTTTGAATGTCCGATTGGCAACGCTACTTTTTCTCTCTCTTTAAGTAAGGGTAATTTTAGAAACGGTTCCATTATATATTTCGAACATGAAGATTTGGACCAGTGGGTAAAGCAACTAGTTGATAATGGGATCGAGTTTGATCAAATGCCCGAAGATAAGAGATACTTGTGGCGGGAAGCTGTTTTAAGAGATCCTTCCGGTAACAAAATTAAACTCTATTACGCCGGAGAGAATCGTAAGAATCCACCATGGAGAGTTGAACGCTAATTATGCATGACCCAAAAACAAAACTTATGGCTACCGATTATTGCACATGGTGTGTATAATGGTATTGGTTTCTTGCTATTTATTTTCACAAATACGCCAAACTGATTGTGTTTTCACCAGAATTCGAAACGTACTGGTTTAAACTCGGAACTTTATTTTTTATATCGAAGGTTGCTTGCAGATAGAATTTACTGGCTTTTCCTATTTAGCCTGGGATTAATATTTTCCACAACATTCAAAATGGAGATTCCATTAATCTAATTCTTATTAGTCTGTATTTATTTATGGTGCATTTTATAAACTTTAATTTTTCAAATAATTGCTACAGAAAGCTTCTGATCGAGTACTGAAATTATGGATTTAAATAATTTTCTAAATCGGGAAATACAATTCTACAATTACTGGCTCTATAGTTTTATTCATGCATTATTAACTGGTCTCCTTATTGTATATATCATTCTTTTCCTCGAGCCTTTCGATACACAAGAGTATCATTCCGCATATAGAAATTTAAAACTTTCGGGATATGCCCTTTGCTTCATTTTTCCAATACTAATTTTCCAGGTGATTAATAAATTTTTTTATAAAAAACAGGGAGAGATGTGGGTCATAAAATATGAATTGACATCCGTGGGTTTTATGATTTTGGTAATTTTGTGCAGCTGCTACTTCTATAACACATGGATGATAAATGAAGGATCCAATCTTATTTCATTAAGCGGGTTTTATAGATTTATTCTTTTTTACGGATTACCGACAATGTTTATAATACTACCCTTATCCATCTTAATAAAATATCAGCTCGTTACCCCTGAAAAATTATCAAATCTGAAATCTAAAGAGAAATTTTTAGAGATTACTGGTGAAGTTTCCGGTGATTATATCAAATTAAAGAAAGAAGATTTTTACTACGCCAAAGCACAGCGAAATTATGTAGAAATCTATTATAAAAACCGAAGTGGGCTAACCAAAACATTAATTCGTGCAACACTTACGAATATCAACAATCAGATATCCAATGCCACCCAAGTGCATAGGTCTTTTCTTGTAAATCCTGATAAAATTTTGAGGCTCAAAGGTAACTCAAGGAAAAGAAGTATGATTCTTAAAGAAATCACGGATCCCATTCCCGTCTCGCATACATACATTGAAAATAGGTGATAACCTCCCTTCTATTTCAGTTCCGGAGTATCTCTATTTAAAGGTTCAAATTCGTCCCAAAAATTTCAAATTGATCACATTCGGCCTAAACTATTGTAGTTTGATCTTATATTATTACAAACATTTCTAAAAAAGCTATTTAAAATCAGACTGATGAAAAAATCTCTATCCAAGTTGGCAATAGTAGTTGTGGCCTTTACGATATATTTCATTTTGGACGACCTGTTTTTTAATGAATTGAGAAATTGGTTGAATCAAATCATAAACCAATTCGGAATTAGTCATATTATTATTTACATCATTTCAGGAATACCTTTGTTTGTTGCAGCTTTCTTCCTGCATAAACCTAAAAAGGTAACTGAAAGTTTTGGGGTGAACAGGTCACTCTTAAAAGGGGTAATATTTGCATTCGTTTGTACCGCCCCAATGCTTATTGGCTATACTATTGTTTACAGTATTAATGTAGATCTCACACTAAATACTTTTTTAGTTTCAGCTGTTTCAGCCGCTTTCTTTGAAGAGTTATTCTATAGGGGTTTCTTGTATGGGCAGCTTTATCGATATACAAAATTCGGATTCCTGCCTTCCGTATTTATTGGTGCTTTTTTATTCGCTTTAATCCATCTGTATCAGAGTAATGAATTTTCCACATTGGCAGGTATCTTTTTAACCACTTTTCTCGGAGCTATTCTATTTGCTTGGGTTTATAGTGAATGGAACCATAATATTTGGGTACCCATCTCAATTCACTTCTTCATGAATTTCTTCTGGATGCTCTTTTCAGCCGGTGAGAATGCTTTGGGAGGTTTATATGCAAATATTTTTAGAGTCATATCGGTGATTTTAGTTATTGCACTAACTATACTCTATAAAAAGAAGAATGGGCAACAGCTTGAGATAAACAGAAATACCGTATGGATGAAAAAAGCTTCTGAAGTCTAACCATTGGTTCAACTTAGAGTTGAACGCTTATGCTTATTACCGCAATTTAACTCTTTTAAACTTGCAGCATACCCAGCTTACTTTCAAATTACTTGCCAGTAATGGCTATGTCGGAAAAACACCGGATCAAATCTTTATACCCACATTATTTTCACTAATAATTCGAAATTATGAAAAGAAATACACAACAGATTAGCCAACTTCTTAACAGGGAATCCTCTGTTTATTCAGCAGCTTTTATATTTCGCATTAAACAGTATGACTCGGAGTTTGAGCATTTAAACAACATTATAGATGAAATTGCAAACTCAGATCTTGGCTTTTTGGGTAAGGAAAGCTGGTCTAATGAAGAAGAAAACAAAAGAGCAGTAGTTTATTATTGGGACAGCTTAGAGTCATTAGAAAAGTTTTCTAACAACCCAAACCATCAAAAAGCCAAGAAGAATTATAAGAAATGGTATAGCGGATACGAGATTATTATCTCAGAAGTTTTAAAACTCAAGTCTGATAATGGCCTTTAAAGAAAAGTAGATATAACTCTTTCATAAGTAAAATTGCAAACAGATAGATCTAACTAGCCCAGATTTTTTCTCTTCAATTGAAAAACCTTATTCAAACTTGAAACTGCCGGCCGGTATCCAAACCTATTAGGGGATTATTCACTTTCAATAGACAGAGGCTATAACCGTAATGAAGCTGTTAATCGATATCATTAACTACCTGCAAGCTGGTTGGGGAAGCAGTTCTCACGCGCTCTTAAATTCTTTTTACTCCTTATCTTTGGTTATTTCGAAAAGCCCTCTTTCCTATGTTTAATATTTACCAGTTGGTACGACAGGTGATCTATGGCCCCACATGGTTGCTATCCTTTTCGCCTTGCACCATTTTTTGAGTTAAACAGGGGAAAAATATTCCAATTTATATTATGAAGTTGAAGTTTGTAAAAAACAACTTTAGATAAACGAAGTAATTCTTTTGTATGTCAATTTTTTAACGGTTTATTCTAAGAACATTATTCAAGGTCGTTGTGAAAAATTCACCATCGAGTAAAAAATAAAATGACGATTGTTTACTGTTTACAGTTCTTTCGTTGTATGAACAGAAAAGGTAGGTTCGCCATTTGGATATATAATCTTGCTTAGTGAGGAGGTGCTTTTGAATAAGGTTCAGCCCAATTTTTTGATAGAATGGAACGAGTATTAACAAGTCTTTAGATGGACCGGCTTTATACTTCGGTTCATTTTCTAATGTTTAGTGAGTGCCAAGATTTATAAAAACCTAAAATTCTCAAATTTTTCTTAAAGTATTTTCTTTAAGTCTAATTAATCCGCACGACATACTGTCAAAGAATTATCGTCAATTAATATTGAATGAAAAACTTCAGGAGGAATAATTCGTATTTCAGGACAATCAACAACTGTACCATCATCTAAAAAACATGTCATAGCTTGTATTGAAATTAAAATATTCCAACATTTTTCATCACTAATCTGTATCAGATTTACTTCTTTCTGATACATGCCGTTTTGCGAAGCTTCAAGTTTTACCCGAATATTTTCTTCCGATAGTAGTTCATTATCCGAATTAAAATATGTCATACTTAGATTTAATGACCTCACGTTGCTGTTTTTATTAATGTAGATTACAAACTGTCCACGGCAAGGAGGAATGGTTCCAAAGTTTTCTGCTGTTGTTCTGATATTGATTCGAGGGTTATTAGGACGGTGGGCACAACTAGGATAAACTACATTTTTTTCAGGGTTTTGTAAACTACAGCTAGGAGTCATCAATACGCTCCAGACAAGAATCGCTACAAATAATATGTTTGAAATCTTTAACATCCTATAGGAAATTATTTTTTAAAAACTCAACTGAAGCATACCAATCGGACCAATCCGTCGTATTTAATTATGAGAGTAACTACGTTTCCTAAATCAGAATACCTATAATATTAAAACTCATTTGTTCTAAAGTGAAATAGTCTTGGCAAAATTTAAAAGATAGAAAATACCAATATATATTTTAAATTAATTGTTTTTATCTGACAGGAGGGAATGAAAGGATAATTGAATAATTCCTGTATAGAGAGCTTTTGATGAACTCACGGTGTTTTTTTTCTTAAAAATTAATTGAAGAAGTTTATTAAAAGATGAAGCCGATAACAGGACTTAAAATTACTATCACCATTGGGCTGGGTTTATTTTTCGCATCATTTCTGTTACCTGCGTACTCGCTGAATAGTAAAATATTTTACGGCTATCAATGTGCTTATATCGCACCTGGCGCGGCAATTAGCGGGAGCCTAGATGGAGGAATCATAGCACAGTTTTTTACAAGAGTGCACTATTTCTTTCTGGGTCTTCACAATGTAATTCTGCTGGTAGGCCTCCTGGTAACCAAAAAAATTGTGAGAGGTAAATATGCTTGGGTACTTTACTTTTTATTCATTACTACATTGAATGCGATTGGTTTCTTTTTTTACAATCACTTTGTTGATTCTGTTATGAAAGAAGTGTTACATATTGGTTACTATGTATGGATTGTTTCAAGCATGTTGATTTTAATTTCCCTGATAGTGCAGAAACGTGGACAATTAGATTCCTAATGAATAACCTAACCTATTAACAGGGTTTGCTCGCACTACGCAAATCTTCATGCCTCACACTTATTTAAATTGGATAGGGTTTGGCAAGTTGAATTAAAATATTAATCTGTAAACACAGGTCTCAGCAGCCCGAACTTGTTGGAAAAGCTATCTACGTTTACCAGCGGCTTATTATCTTGACCTTAAGGTTAGTACAAACACTCTCGGTAAGGTCTAAAAACTCGCGTCTGCGTTTTGATATTTGGTTGGCATGAACTTCAAAGCGGATTAGAAACCCAATAGGAATTTGGTTTTCCTAAAACCTTCAATATCAATCCGCAGCACATGTTAAAATAAATCTAGTAGTGGTTCCCTTTCCTGTAGAGACAGCTGGTAATTGAACAAATTTTTGTGGCTAATGGAGATTACCGTTCTTTATTACAACTATATAATCAAGCTCTGTTATTAAAAATAGGATCAGAAGAAACAATTAATCAGGTCCATGGTTCACTAAATATAATCACAATATGAGAATTGGTACGCATTCAAGAGTCTTTGCTTGACTATTATTAGATTTGAAAAATTTACTCAATAGTAATTAGATTAATAAATTTTGTTTACAAATTTATTGCAAATAATTTAAAGTTTGTGGAATGTCAGAATCTGAAATTAATGTACAGGATTTAAGGAATAGCCTGAAAAAATGTGTTTTAGAACAAGTCATGATTCCAAGCCACATTTTGAATGATATTGCGTCACGGTTCAAACCACAAAAAATTGAATCCGGTGATCATTTTACTAAACCCGGGCGAGTTTGTAGAAAAATGGCTTACATTCAGGATGGTGTACTTCGAATGTATAATTATCCTGATGGCAATGAAATAACATTATGGATTGGGAGTAACAATCGCTTTATAACTGATTTAAGTAGTTTTATATATCAAAAATCAGCTCGTTGGTATATTGAAGCTTTAGAGCCATCACATTTATTGACCATAACACGAGAAAATCACTATCAGTTAATAAATAAGTATCACGAGTGGATTGAATTTGATAACCGATTATTGACAAGCGCTTACACAATTATTGAGGAACGAATGTTTTCCCACCTTTATATGTCAGCAGAAGAGCGGTTTAAAAAGTTGTTAGAAGCAGAGCCTGAGCTGTTTAATAAGGTATCTCTAAAATACATTGCCTCCATGCTAGCTATGACTCCGGAAACATTGAGTCGATTAAGATCCAAGCAGACAGCTTAGGATTTGTGCATTAATAGGCTTAATACCAATCTTTGAAAATATAACTGACTGATAAAATTTTCTATTGAAGTCATTTATGTTTCCTTTGATTTTTAAAGCAATTGAAATTAGGCTTACGGATGGTTTAAAAAAGGGTTACCTGTTTTTTTAAATAGAAACCTACCCAAAGACAGGGGAAACAAAGATTACCTTGTTAACAAAAAAAATCTTGATATAGATCAAGACTGCATTAAGAAATCCTATCTATCTTTATGCTAAAAGAAAACAAAATTTTTAGCATGAAACTTCTACGTAATAGTCTCTTTTTTAATTCTGTTTTTTCAGCTATTACAGGTATTCCATTAATCTTTCAATCAGATTATATATCCCGACTCTTTGGTATTGATAATAGCTGGGGATTTCTAAGTTTAGGCATCGGATTAATTCTATTCTCTTTGATAGTCTTTTATGTAGGAAAACGAAATCCGATAAAACCGATTCCAGCATTAATCATTATAGTTGCTGATCTGATTTGGGTCTTAGCAAGCATTGCATTGCTTCTATTCAACCCATTTGATCTTACTGAAACCGGTAAATTATTAGTTGTCATTGTAGCCTTGATCGTATTCGTAATATCTTTTCTACAGACGATAGGATTGTCAAAAATTGATTTAAACACAAAATCAGGTCTAAAAGAACTTCGCTATGAACGGATTATAGATGCTGATTCTCAAACGACATGGAGTATTATATCAGATGTTGCAAATTACCATCATGTTGCACCAAATATTGATGACGTAAAAATACTGTCGGGAGGTGGTGAGGGGATGGTCAGGCAGTGCTCACAAGGGGATGGTACCTGGACCGAAGAATGTGTTCTCTGGAATGAAGGAGAAGAGTTTTCTTTCAAAGTTGATACAAATGCACCCAATTATCCTTTTCCGCTTAGTTATTTGCAGGGTACCTGGAAAGTGTTGCCGACCAATAGTAACGAAAAATCAAGAATAGAAATGGTTTTTGAGCTTCGGTACAAAAAGAAAGTATTTGATATTCTTTTGCATCCATTCATGGTATCCAAATTCGGAAGTATTGTTGATGAGCTTCTTGATAACTGGGAAAGTAAAGTTGCTACCTAAGTCATTTTAAATGTAGAGGTGAACTTATTTCTGTAACCCATATAACCATGAGAGCCTAAAAGTACATGAAAAATAAAGCTTCCATTAAAAAATCATTAAAGTCACGTTTTATCTCCATCAAAGGATCTAAAATTCATTATCTAGAAGGGGGCTATCTATCAGATTTTGAAACGACCTTCTTATTCCTACATGGAAACCCTACGTCAAGCTATCTCTGGAGAAATATAATTCCCCACTTAACTAACTCAGGGCGATGTATAGCCCCAGATTTAATTGGTTTTGGCAAGTCTGATAAACCAAAGATTGAGTATACATTTCAAGACCATTATACCTATATAAACGAATTTATTTCACAAATGGGGTTGAACAATATTGTTCTGGTTTTGCATGACTGGGGTGGTGCTATTGGTTTACACTTTGCTGCAAAGCATCCGCATAAAATCAAAGGCCTTGTTATTATGGAAACATTTTATAAACCCATGGAATGGAGTTCTTTAAGTCCATTTGCACAGTGGTTATTCAATATGTTTCAGGGGGAAAAATTAGGTCATTTTCTAAATGGCCACCTTAACCTTTTTATCAAATTCATTTTACCATTTTCCATAGTAAGAAAATTAACAAAAGAGGAGAAACAGCACTATGAAGATCCCTTTAGAACAGTTGAAAGCCGAAAACCCATTATAAAGTTTCCTCAGGAATTACCAATTAAAGGAAGAGGGACAGAAAATGAAACAATAGCAAGCAACTACTTCACATGGCTTAAAACAAGCGAATTACCAAAACTACTTCTATACGCTAATCCTGGTGTTCAAATTACTGAGGAAAAGGTAGAAGAGCTTAAAGAAACTTTATCCAATTTAAAAGTTCAGGATTTAGGTGAAGGGCTACATTTTATTCAGGAAGATAAGCCGAATGAAATTGGGTTAGCTATAAAAAACTGGTTCCATGGTATTGACTTGAAAACATGATTTAATGAATCAGAACTATAAGTAAGTCTTTAAAAAAAGCAGCTCTGAATTAACAAAGCTGCCACCTTAGCCCTTTCAAGTAGCTAAATGCTATCCAAATAATTTATTGAATACCTTCCGAATAAATCCTACCACACGAATAAATACTTTTCCACCAAATTTGTCAATTATAATTCGCAATTCATGTAGAAGTAGATCAAGCAGCCGCTCCTTTTCTTTTGGAGAGAGAAACCCTATTAGTTTTCTTAAGCACTGATTGGCTATCAGGCCTATTGGCTCCAAATAACTTGGCCGAAATGGTCGTGGTTATCTTGGGCATCATAGCCTTGTCAGCCTCAGTTCAAATCCGTAGTCTGTTTGAGAAGGCTCAAGGTATCCTTCGCCTGTACAGGCAATACTCCGATCCGAAGAGTGAGGAAGGAAGTAAGCTCTCTCCCAAAGAAAAGGAGCGGCTGCTTGATCTACTTCTACATGAATTGCGAATTGTTCTTGATCAGTTCAGTGGAAAAATATTAGTTCGTGTAGGTCTATTCATTAGACAAACATTCCGCATATTTATAAAGCACTAACCTATAATATACTTTGTGATATATGTAGCCCTCATATTTGTTGAGGGCTATATATTATCTAACTGCTTCAATATTTCTTTTCCTTTAACACTCCAATGAGATCCATTCCAAACCACTTTTTTATTTTTTAAAATGATTACTTGGGGCGACTCGTGACGGACTTCCAGTTTTGAGGCAATAGAATTTGATACCTCACGCTGATTAATAACGTTAACTATATAAAGATCAGCAATGCTATTTAATTCTTCGGCGACCTTTTCTAATTCTTCTTTGGCCAAAAAACAAATACTACAACGATGGCTGTGTTTGTAAATTAACTGCGGTTTATCGTTGGAATTTTGAAGTACGGTCTTAATAACTCCCAAACCAGAAATTCTATTCCATATAGTGTTTGAAGATTCATTTCTAGCACTGTCTGAAAAACTCATAATCAGTTCCTTAATTTTTCTGAGGTGAAATGTTTACGAAATTTGTTTTTATCGCATTATAGGCCCAGAGCACTCCGGGCCTATAAAACGACTTTAATATTCGTACTTAAGGGTTATGATGCTGTTACGAACTCTACTTTTTCAGCCTCAAAGGCTTCATCAAGCGGAGTATCAGCCAAGTGATTGGTATAATTACTGATTGTTTTTAAAGCGATAATCAGGTTGACTTCCAGGAGGTTTCGTTTGCTGTATCCGGCATCGATAAACGCCTGCAGGTCTTCTTCCTCAACAAACCCCCTCTTGTTAACTGCTTTTGTGACATAGGTAACAAGAGCGTTGAGTTTTTCATCAGGCACCGGGTCACCGTTGCGTACGGCATTGACGATTGCTTCATCAACGTTTAGCTGATTTTTCAAGATGGTAGAGTGGATGGCCGAGCAGTAATGGCATTTGTTTTCGATACTTACCGCTAGGATAGCCAGCTGTTGTTCTACGGGAGAAAAGTCGGTTTTGCCGACAATCTCATTCAATGTAAGATATCCCTCCAATACGGCAGGAGCCTCGGCAAATTCCCCCAATAAATTGGGAACAAAGCCGAAATTTTCTTTGGCTGCTTTTAAGAGTGGTTTCGCGTCTTCAGGTGCATTATCAATGTTGTGAATTGGAAAGTTCATAGTGGTATTTTGGTTCTTTGTTGTTAGTTAATATACATTTTAGATGCTGAAACAAGTCCAGCATGACACTTTTTTGTAATAATGAATTCTGTTTTAGGCAGTAGCTTTTGACTGTTTGGGCACGTGGTCAAACTCCCGGTTCACCCAAAATATCAGTGGCAGTGCAAAAGCGAAGTGACGTAACATCGTAACCATTGGTGCCATCGGCGATTGGTTAATACCGGCAACGCCTGCACCCAACAGGGGTAGCATGAAAAGCCAGACCAGTGCAATGGTCTCAGCCGTTACAAAGATTAATGGCCGAACCCAATACGGGCCCCATAGGTGTGGGGCAATAGCGGTATACAGAATAGCCAGCAAAATTCCATTTCCGTAGTGACCGAAAATTCCGTACATAAATCCCAGTCCTGTCTTCTGTCCCAGTAAACCGGGAATGTCCCACCATTGGCCTGTAAAAAGAAAGCCAACGATATCAAACAAGAATGTTCCGATAATTCCAGCGATAATTGCCTTCTTCCAGTTTAATTCTTTCATAATGTAAGTTGGTTTGTTCCAATTTTTATTCTGCCGCAATATGACTGAAACAAACCGGAAGGCGAATGACCACTATTCCTGCATCCTTATCAATATTTCCTTTTTAGGATGATTTAGAAGATTCTCTATAAGCTGAGGGAGACAAGCCGGTCTCTTTCTTGAAAAAGCGACTAAAGTGGGCCGGTTCCTCGAATCCCAGCTCATAGGCAATTTCTTTGGCAAACTTATTAGTCTTTGAAAGCTGGCGTTTGGCTTCGAGGGCAATGCGGTGGTGAATCATTTCCAAGGGCGTCTTGTGTCCTGCATCGGCAAATACATTCGACAAAGTTTTAGGGGATTTATATAACATCTCGGCGTAATCACTCACTTGATGATATTCCCTGAAATGTTGTTCCACCAGAATATTGAATCGTCGGATCAGTTCGGTCTGCTTGTTTCCCACAGATTCGGGAAACAACTGTTTGCGAGCCAACCGGGTCCCCTTAATAATGAGCCGCTTTAATAACATTCGAAGCATTTCTCCCTGGATTCGATCTTTAGTCCCCATTTCATCTAGGAGCACCTGGAAAAGCGTTTCGAATCTTGGTCTTTCTTCCTCATTAAGCTGTATCACCGGCAACTCCGAGGATCCCCAAAAAAGCAGGCCTTCGCACGAGACTTCGTGGTCGTTCTCGTGGATGCAGTAAAACTCACGATTAAACAACAGTATATAATAATCTCCTTCCAGGTTGGATAGATTGGGATTTTGAAGGGGCGTAAGACAGATCATCTGGTCTTGTTCCAGTGGCACGCGTTCTCCATCAATATTGAGATATACCAAGCCCCCTCGATTCCAGATGACTTTAAAAAAGTCTTCTCCCACAAATCGGTGAAGGTCAGCTTCCTGATTGGCTAATACAATTCGACTATCAAGTTCGGTATCCCGGTACGTCTTAATCATCAACTACTTGGTAATATTTCATTTAATCGAACTTATAGATAGCCGTACCCCAAAAAATCTTACGATAAGTAATGCTTGGTTATTATATGGTAAGAGAAAACACTTGAAAAACTCTTAAGAGATTGATGTAAGAATCTCCGAATTAGCCCCATCTACGGTCATGGAATCCATTAATAAACAGACCTATACATAACTATGGAACAGTTTGACGCTATTATCATCGGAACCGGGCAAGCAGGTCCATCACTGGCAGCCCGTTGTGCCGAAGAGGGACTAAAGACGGCAATTATAGAGCGTGATAAATTCGGCGGAACCTGTGTAAACACGGGATGTACTCCTACTAAAGCGTTAGTCGCCAGTGCCCGTGCAGCGCATATGGCCAACCGGATGGATGATTTCGGGGTATCAATTGACGGAGCGATAACGGTTGATATGGAGAAAGTAAAAGCCCGAAAAGATGCCATTGTGGAAGAATCCACGGAAGGCATCGAACGCTGGCTCAAAAGCACTGAAAATCTTACCGTTTACGAAGGACATGCCCGTTTCGAAGACGAAAAAGTTCTCTCCGTTGGTGACAAGAAGCTTTCCGCCAATAAGATTTTCATCAATGTTGGCGGACGTGCGTTTATACCGAATGGGTTTGAAGATGTCGACTATCTTACCAACTCCAGCATTATGGAACTGGTTGAAGTGCCGGAGCATTTGATTATCGTAGGTGGCGGATACATTGGGCTTGAATTCGGACAAATGTATAGTAGGTTTGGCAGCGAGGTTACCATTATTGAACAGGGCCATCGACTGCTTCCGAAAGAGGATAAAGACGTATCAAATGCGATCCAAGAGATTTTAGAAAACGAGGGCATTAATTTTCGGTTTGGAGCCGAATGCATAGGCGGATCTAATGACAATGGGCAAGTCGTTGTAGATGTAAATTGTGAAGAAGGGCCTCCCCAAGTAACAGGGTCGCACCTTCTGCTGGCAACCGGGCGCCGTCCCAACACCGATGACCTGGGACTTGAAAATACGACTATAGAAACTGATGAACGAGGGTTTATCCGGGTTGATGACCAGCTCAAAACTACAGCAGATAGCATTTGGGCTCTTGGAGATTGCAATGGTGAGGGTGCATTTACTCACACCGCTTATAATGATTTCGAAATTGTAGCTGCCAACCTTTTTGATGACAACAATCCCCGCCGCCTGTCCGACCGTATTATGTGTTATGGATTGTATATTGATCCCGCCTTGGGTCGCGCGGGAATGACCGAAGCCCAGGCCAGGGAATCCGATAGAAATGTACTGTTCGGCAAGCGCCCGATGAGTCGCATTGCCCGCGCCAAAGAGAAAGGAGAAACCCAGGGTTTCATGAAAATCCTTGTTGATGCCGACAGCGAAGAAATACTTGGTGCCGCTATCCTAGGTATCGAAAGCGATGAAATCATTCACTCTATTATTGATATCATGTACGCGGAGGAACCATACACCACAATCCGAAATGCGGTTCACATTCATCCAACTGTTTCTGAGCTCATCCCTACAATGCTGGAAAATCTAGAACCTTTGAATTAGCCGATATAATAATTTATGAATGATATTTCACTTACATCTACCATAGCCTGTCCTAACTGTGGGAAAGAGACCAAAGAAAATATGCCGAAGGATTCGTGTCAATATTTTTGGGAATGCCCCCATTGCGGTGAGCTTCTAAAAGCTAAACAGGGAGACTGCTGTGTTTTCTGTTCCTATGGAGACCATTCGTGTCCACCTGTTCAGCGAGAAAAAGATCGTTGCTAAAAATGTGTCATCTATTGGCCCATCGGAGCTTCCGATAATCAAATTTACTCTGCAGGGTGGGCTTAACAATTTCAAAATAGGGCGACACATCAAAATCACGGGGGACAAACAAGCTGTGGTGACGAATATGAAGAATTTCTTTTTGAGAGCTGATTTCGGCTTTGCTACTAGATTCATCGATATCAATACTTGGCAGAATGGGATACCTTACTGACTGAAACGCCTGTGCAATCAATGAAGAGCAAATAGCTTTTGTGGGATCCCCGCTTCCCAAAGCCAGCAGGCGCCTGCGATGTTTGGCAGGCACAGGTGGTGTTTGAATGAGATAGCGTGCTAAATCAATAATATTCTTCAAATCGTACTGGTAACCAATCTTCGAAGTCATGAAATCAATAACTTGTTGCATCTCATCGGGATTCAGGCCCACAGGCCGACATATTCGAGTATGCATATGACAATATTTACTCAGTGGAATCTCCCGCACGCCTTCAGAAACATCCGCTTCAATAAGAATTGGGTCGAGGTCAGACTCTGGCTCTTTTTTACCGACAAACAGGGCGGCATGCGACCATGTTGACTGAGTAATATATTTAATGGCCGAGCTTACGCGACTGGTTCCTTCAATCAGTAAAATGTCTCCCGGTTTTAAAGCCTCTTTTAACGCCTCTCGCGAACAAGTTGCCACCGACTCTTGTCCCTCTCCCGTTTTTGTTAGATAACGAGCCAGACGGTATCCTATCCGTTGGAGTATTGTATCCATAAGACCTCTATTATGTTACCGGCACCATACCTAAATTAAAGATAGCGATCTACCCACGCAGCCGCCACCGAACCCACATATTTAGCATCCTCTTCGTTCGTTAACAAGTGATCGGCATCATCCAGCGAAATGAAGCTCTTGGGATGCTTGGCCAGCTTATAGATATGGGCGGCATTATCGATGCCTACCGTTTGATCGACGGGAGAGTGAAAAATAAGCAGCGGTTTGTTTAGGTTAGCAATTACATCGTTCATGGCTTGCTCCTTCAAATCATCAAGAAATTGTTTTTTAATAGTAAAAATCCTGCCGGCAAGCTTTACACGAGCTTCTCCCTTATGCTCAATCTCATCCATTTTGTCCATCAGGTGATGCGTGACGTGCTCGGGATTACACGGGGCACCAATGGTTGCTATGGCCTCAACAGAAGAAATGTTGTGTGCAGCCTGTAACACGGCGGCCCCACCCAACGAGTGACCGATCAACATCCGAGGTGCCGCCCATTCCCGCTCCATATAATCTGCAGCGGCTTTTAAATCATCAATATTGGATGAAAAGTTGGTCTCGGAAAAGTCTCCTTCACTTTCGCCCAGGCCGGTAAAATCAAAGCGAAAAACGCCCATACCGTGTTCTGTCAAAGCACGACTGATATGGGTAACCGCCCGCAGGTTCTTACTGCAAGTAAAGCAATGGGCAAAAAGCACGGCCCCTTTTACAATCCCTTCATCCGGTTCGTCAACTCTTGCCGATAATGCTACTTCCTGGCTTCCTTTAAAATTTATTTTATGACTTTTCATTGTTAATTATTTTAAAATATAATTTAAACCTTTAGTATTAATCTGATTCCCAAATAAGGACAACAATTGTGACTGCCCGCAAATAGAATAATATGTTAGATTGGTTTAAAAGACGATTTACGCAAGAATCCTCTTACGAAACAAATGAGGAATGGATTAAAGCCTTATCCCAACCGGTAGATGAGCGGGCTATTGAATTGCTACGTAGCAAGCTTATTCAGGGATTAAAGCCTGCACTTCATAAATATGTCGATCGGGAATTGGATCAGTTCGTTGAAGATGTAGCCCAGGATGCCTTGTTGAAAATCCTTGATAATATCGACTCTTTTCGCGGTGAGAGCAAACTATTAACCTGGGCGATGAAGATCGCTGTGAGAGAAGGACTAACGGAATTAAGGCTTAAACGATACGATGATTCGTCACTGGAAGATTTCAAACATCCCGGGGAAGGCGGCCGCGAAGAATTGACTTCCCTCACATTTGCGAGCGATCTAACGGATCCCGAGCAGGCTACCCATGAGCAACTGGCCCTACAAAAGGTGCTGAAAATTATGAATGAAGAACTTACCGCTAAGCAGAAGCAAGCCATGAAGGCACTAATGATTGAGGGGTTATCGATTACTGTTGTAGCAAAGCAAATGGATACAAACAGAAACGCGCTCTATAAGCTGGTGCACGATGCCCGATTAAAAATTAAAAACAGGCTTGAAGTAGAAGGCATTGACCCCGACGATCTACTCAAACGTATGTAGTAAGAACTTCTAATCTAACATAGTCTATGGTCGTTACCTAAGTAATACATTATGGAACTGACGAAAAAAATATTAAAAAAACTTGTTCAAGCAGTCTCGAAATCGCACCATGATGAGATTGGATGTGACGACTGTTTTGATCAACTCGATACATTTGCACAGATGAAACTGGAAGGTAAAACTCCTGAAGAAGCTATGCCCCTTGTTGAAGATCACCTGAAACGCTGCCAGGATTGCCGTGAAGAATATGAGGCCTTATTAGAGGCCATGAAAAATGTTGCCTAATACTTTTTTATTTCTCCCAACATTAGCTATTACAGCTAAATAATCCGTTCCTCGTCACTCAAGTCGGGAACCGTTCCGCGGTAGCCAAAGACTTTTTTGATGAGCTTGATTTGCCATTCAGACTGATTCTTGATGTACCATTGATCTGCTGCCCGGCGAAGGCCCAAGCCGTAGGTCGGATAGGGATGAATGGTATCAGCGATATTCCGGAGCGTGACACTGTTTCGCATGGCCAGGGCGTATTCACCAATTAGGTCACCTGCCTGTTTGCCATAGATGGTAGCCCCAAGAATTTTGCCGTTCCATTTTTTTGCAAATATTTTGATCAGTCCGTCCGCAGCATCGTCGGTCAGCGCCCGGTCCACCTTGTCGTAGGGGAATCGATAGACTTCATACGATGTACCCTCATCCTGTAACTGTTTTTCCGTAGCTCCGACGTGTGCCAGTTCGGGATCGGTGTAGGTGCTCCAGGGAACGTGCTTTGAGTCGATTTTCATCGGTATTTTCAGCAGGGCATTGGTAGCGGCTACCTTGGCCATATGTTCGGACATATGTGTAAACTGGTACCGGCCCGTGACATCCCCCACGGCATAAATATGTTTATGATTTGTACGACACCGGTCGTCAACCGTAATTCCCGTTTTTGTGTAGTTGATTCCGGCCCTGTCCAGGTTCAGGTATTGGTGATTGGCTGTCCGGCCAGTAGCAACTAGCAGGGCATCTCCGGTCCATTCTTGTTGCTTGTCTTCAATTTCAGTTTTTATTTGAATACTCCCATTACCCGATTGAGTTACCCGCTTAACCGAAGCTGAAAATTTGAAATCTACCCCCTCGCTCTCCAGGTGGGCTTGAAGCATCTCTGTCAGCTCTTCGTCATCGTTGGACAAGATTCGAGGCAGCATATCAAACACGGTTACCTGTGTGCCGAACCGCTGGAAAGCCTGGGCCATTTCCATGCCGATTGGTCCTGCCCCGATAATCGCGAGCTGCTGTGGCTGATCTTCCAGTTCAAAAATCGTTTCGTTGGTATGGTACGAAACCTCATCCAAGCCTGGTATCGGAGGGACCATCGCCTTGCTGCCGGCAGCGATAATGATATAACGGGAGGTTACATCCTTGGTGATCCCGTCCTTTTCTATTGCGACGGTATGCGGATCCACAAAACGGGCCCGGCCGAATCTTACATTTATGCCCATATCGCGATAGATATCTGGGTCATCTGCCTCCTCATAGACCTCTTGGCGCTTGTTGCGGACATGCTCCATAACAGAGGAAAAGTCGATTGGCTTTTCGGTTACCTGACCAAACTCCTCAGCCTGTTTCGCCGTATGAGCCATCTTGGAGGCATGAAGCAGCGTTTTGCTCGGTACGCAGCCCGTCCAGGTACAGTCGCCCCCCAGCCTGTTTGCTTCTACCATCAGCGTTTTGGCTCCAAAGTTAGCACCCATTCCTGCAGCGGTAAGTCCGGCGGCGCCTCCCCCGATTACCAGTAGATCGTATTCATACTTCATATCGCAATATCCGTTTTCTTTTTCTTGATTTTCATGAATGTTGAATAGATACCGTATCCCAACAGGCCAACAATCAGAACATAAACCCAAATGGGTACCCCTTCTCCTGCAATCATCAGGTAGATATAGGCGGAAGACATACAAAGGCCCGTTGAAAGAACCGGCAGGGTGATTGGCTTACCTTTCTTTTTGTTACGGATTATCCATGCCACGGAAGCGGTAAAGAAAGGAATGGCTCCCACATAAATTGCTGCAAAGATATACGGGTTAACATTGTAGTCGGCCGAAAGACTCATCAGCCATTCGTGTATTTCGTGTAGTTCCATCTTATAAACCAATTTGAATTATTTACAGAGAGGATTGATGGGTTTAGAATGTTAAATCTTACTCGTTACCTTCTTTTGAACTCTTAATGATGGACTTTTAGCCATCGGCTATTCAGGTATCCCAAGGTAAAACCATAGATTAAATGGAGAATAAGAGTAATAATGATATAGGAAAAACTATTTGCCAGGTACAGCGGATGGTCTGCTGCCAAATAATGAGCATATCCTAAGCCAAAGATTCCCCAGCCAATCAGCGGGCTGTAAACAAGCATCATAAATAACCATAATATAATGGATAATCCCTGGGCCTTGCCTATCGAAATATCCTCCTCGAACGTATAGGCAAAGACATAGGCCCAGAGTATCCCATAACAAAAATGGAGCAGCAGCGCGTATCCGCTACCGTTGATTCCCAAATTATACAAGAACGCTGATGAGGGAGGAATATTAAATGGCGCTACCTTTGTAGTGATCCCAAGAAAGATACACAGATACATGACAAGACTTGCCAGAAATCCAGCCCCCATAATATTAACATTCTTTTCTATGCTTTTTTTCATGATGTCTTCGTTAATAGTCACTAGAAATATCTGTTGCTGGAGCCCGAGGCTTCTGATTTGCGAAACTTTAGCTCCAAAGTTGGCACGTCAGAGTTTTTAATACTCAACTGTCCATCCAGCTGCTTAACGAGTGCTTTTACAATGGTAAAACCTGTACTGTCAGCCGTTTCCAGGTCGAATTTGAAAGGTAACCCTTTTCCATTATCGCGAAGTAACAGGCTTACCGTACGGTCTGACTCCTGCAGATGTATCGTAATTGAACCTTTAGATTGCTCTTTGAACCCGTGTTCTATAGCGTTGGCCATCAGCTCATTGAGGATCAACCCAGTGGGTACAGCTTGGTTTATATTGAGTGTTACCTGTTGCAAATCCATAGTCAGATCAACCTCAAGGTCACTGTTGACATAGGTATCACAAATATAATTTGAAAGCTTCTTGATGTAATGGTCCAGTCTAATTTCTGAAAATGACTGAGATTGATAGAGAATCTCATGAATCATCGCCATGGAATGAATACGGTCCCGGCTTTCCTTTAATGCCTGTTCGGGATTTCTGCTTTGCATGCTCTCGAGCTCCAGCAGACCCGAAATAACGGCCAGGTTATTCTTAACCCTGTGATGTATCTCAGAAAGCAATATCTCCTTTTCATGCAGGGATTGTTCCCATCGGCCAATACTTTTACCAGCCCGAACCGAAATAACCACCCCAATCAACACCAACAGAATGCCTAGCATAACGCTAATCCACAACCCAGTCCGCTTGATGACTATTGAAGCTGTTTCCACTTTTGCCATTAATATATTTTGATGCGTATTCCACTGGCTGTTTAGTAAGCTTGCTTCTGATAAAAATTGATTGATCAGGTTTTGGTCAAGGTCTCCGTCATGCAATTCCTGTCGCAATTTTTCCAGGAGCTCAGTTTGATCCGCCTGAATCCCATGTAATTGTTGCCACTGGCGGTGGATTTTTTGTAGGATTTCCAGATCGTCAAACCAGTTAAAAGCAAAAATAAGCGTTGAAATTTCACCTAATTGTAAATGGTTGGATCGAAGCGATTCAAAAATCAGCTCAGGTTTCATCTCGTCTTCAAACAACTCATCAATGGGCTTCCGGAGACGGTTCATCTCATCTCTGGTTTGTAGATAATCTTGAAAAGCCGTGGAGGATTTAGTTCTTGCATACTTCTCGATCTCTATTTCAGACTTGTAATGAAGTTGACTCCATGCAGACAGTAATGCTGTGTAATCGCGTGAGGCTGCGATCATGTTAATGGAGAAATTTATCAAAACGACTAATATACTTGCAATCAGAATGAAAATGGAGACAATCACTATCAATCTTTGGCTCAAATAGAATCGTTTAGTATGCAGTTCCCCTTTCCCCATATAAAAACCCAACTCCATTTGTTTATTTTAGTGCATTGATGATTGTTAGTACAAAAACCTTACTTGTTCAATAGATTTTATTAGTTGAGTCTGATAAATCTGAGAGGTATTGAGGGTGGGACTAAAAATTATATCTGATTTTCAGGTAAGAAAAAAACTACTCAAGTGATCACTAATACACGAAATCAAACTTACTATACCAGCAGATAGTGGACAAAGCAAAAGATGCACTTATCATATTCATCAAAAATCCCCAAAAGGGATGTGTAAAAACCCGTTTGGCGGATTCCGTTGGTGAAGAACAGGCGTTGGCTATATATCGAACATTACTTCAAATAACCAAAAATGTAACCGATCAGCTGGCATGCAATCGACAGGTCTGGTATTCCAAATACATTGAAAAAAAGGACCTTTGGTCCGATCCCAATTATGAGAAACATCTGCAAGTCGGGGGTGACCTGGGGGAACGCATGCGAACAGCCTTCCGGGAAGCTTTTTCAAATGCTTGTCAAAAGGTCATCATTATTGGAAGCGACTGTGCCGATTTAACTTCTGAAATTATTAAACGGGCTTTTCATTTGTTGGATGATCGGCAGGTCGTAATCGGGCCGGCCAGCGACGGCGGATATTATCTTCTGGGGATGACAGCCTATTATCCCTTCCTTTTTGAAGATAAAAGTTGGAGCAGTTCATCCGTACTCGACGAAACCATACGCCAGACAGAGACCGCATCCCTCTCCTATGAACTGTTACCCGAACTGAATGATATCGATACGTTGGACGACCTGAAGCAAACTCAGAAACTGGATATGAACAGGATATGAGACTCAGTGTGATCGTACCAGCTTATAACGAAGCGGACTCTATTTCAAAAACCATTGAGGAGATACGCAACAGTTGCATTGATACCGACCCCGAGATTATTATCGTTGACGGGGGAAGTAACGATGACACAGTGACGCAAGCTAGGATGACTGGTTCCAATGTTATCGAATCTCCTCGAAAAGGACGCGCCGTACAAATGAATTATGGGGCCAAACAAGCGGGTGGAGAGATCCTCTATTTTTTGCATGCCGATACATTGCCTCCCGTCGGATTTGACCAGACAATTATTCAAGCTATTGAAAGTGAATACAATGCTGGATGTTTCCAACTCTCTTTTGATGATCCGCACTATCTCCTGCAATGCTTCGCCTGGTTTACCCGCTTTGATATTGATGCTTTTCGGTTTGGGGATCAAAGCCTTTTTATAACCAAGGAGGTATTTGAGAAACTTGACGGATTCAACGAGGATCATATAGTAATGGAAGATCAGGAAATGGTACGGCGTATTAAACAATCCCACTCGTTTGCTGTACTTGATGACCGGGTTACCACTTCTGCCCGTAAATATCGCAGGCACGGCGTACTTAAACTTCAGTTAATTTTTACTCTCATTTTTATGCTGTACTATTTGGGAGTTGACCAACATAAACTAGTACGAGTTTATAAAAAGCTCCTGGGTTCCCAATAATTACAACATTAATTAATTGATTAGTTAAATGGCTTTTATTGACATCATCGAACCAGAAGAGGCTTCGGGCACGCTTAAAGATATTTACGAAGACCTCAAGCAGAAACGCGGGAAATTGGCCCGTATTCACAAAATACAGAGCCTGAACCCGCGCACTATTGTTACACATATGGATCTCTATATGTCCATCATGTTCAGCAAGTCTCCCCTGAACCGGGCCCAGCGAGAAATGATGGCGGTCGTGGTTTCTGCAGCCAACAGGTGTGAATACTGCCAGCTACATCACGGAGAGGCCCTGAATCATTACTGGAAAGACCGCAAGAAGGTAGAACAACTCCGGAAGAATTATAATAAGCTTGATCTTAACAATGTAGATTCCCGCCTGTGTAAGCTGGCCCAAAAATTAACAAAAAATCCGGATCATCTTGATGAAGAGAAGGATATAATCCCACTCAAAAATACGGGACTGTCAGACCGGGCTATTCTGGATGCTGTGCTGGTGGTCAGCTACTTCAATTTTGTAAACCGCATTGTTATGGGGCTGGGAGTTGAAGCCGACGAAGGGGAAGTACAGGGGTACAAATATTAATTCAGTAAGACCCGCACATATTGACACATCTGAATCAATAAATCGGAATATAATTCAAAAGATATGAAATGGACGAAAGCAGCGATTGTTGGTTTAATAGGGAGTTTGGTCATGTTTTTATTAATGATGTTAGGGATTTATGGGACCGGAATTGCCCCTTTTAATGTGCCCCCTTCGGCGGCTTTTGTAATCAAATTGGGACTTCCGGCAAAGCCGCTGGCGCTTATTGTTCACTTTGGATATGGAGCATTCTGGTCGCTGCTGCTAGTGTATTGGTATGAAGAACGCACGGATATCAAAAAGGGATTGGGCCTGGCGTTGATTGCCTGGCTTATTATGATGGTTATCTACAGTCCCATTATCGGGTGGGGTTTCTTCGGTTTTGGTGATGCTTTTACCCTCGCCCCATCAAGCCCTCTTTATTTGGAAGCAGGGCCCAAATATATCATCAGCACCCTGGTATTACATCTCATCTTCGGGGCGATCATCGGATGGGGCAATCCCAGGTGGATTAAGTTCTCCACTGCCAAAGCATAATACAGTGGCCAGATTTGCTTAGAGGTAAATACACTATTATTCGTCGGATCTAGCAGTTATCTATTACGCGAAACAGAACAAATATTTAAAATAACTCAAATCAATTATGGCTCTATCTAAAAAACAGGAAGAACTTTGTAGCGAGAGCAAGTGGGATTTCTCAAATCTTAAAGCATTATTTCTAAATTGTACGCTAAAACCGAGTCCTCAAAACTCGCACACTGAAACGCTTATTGAAGTGTCGCAGACCATACTTAAAAAAAACGGAGTCTCGACCGAACTACTGCGCCCGGTCGATTATGATATTGCCCCGGGCGTGTACCCGGATATGACCGAGCATGGTTTTGAAACCGACGACTGGCCAGAAATTCAGCAGAAGGTGATGGATGCCAATATTTTGATTATCGGTTCGCCCATCTGGCTGGGCGAAAAATCCTCGGTGGCAACAAAGGTTATTGAGCGGTTATACGGATATTCCGGCAACCTTAATGAAGATGGGCAGTACGCCTACTATGGCCGGGTGGGCGGATGCCTGATCACCGGCAACGAAGACGGCATCAAACACTGCTCGATGAGTATTCTTTACGGTCTGCAGCACCTGGGCTATGTTATTCCCCCACAAGCCGATGCCGGATGGATTGGGGAAGCGGGACCGGGTCCCAGTTACGGCGATGAAGGAGAAAACGGGCCGGTGGGCTTTGAAAATGAATTTACCCAGCGCAATACCACTTTTATGACCTGGAACCTGATGCACATGGCCTTGATGCTGGATCAGGCGGGCGGCATCCCTGCTCACGGGAATCAACGTTCCGAGTGGGAAGCGGGCTGCCGGTTCGATCATCCCAACCCCGAACACCGATAAAACTATTTTATGAATTCATAAACCAACCCTGACATCTATGAACTCTCTGAATAGACAGGTTGAAGAAAGCCGGCAATCAATGCGGGAAGAAGTGCTGGAAGGATTACGACGACCACAGAAGTCGCTGCCCAGCAAATATTTCTACGATGAACGGGGATCCCGTCTTTTTGAACAAATTACCAGGCTGAAAGAATATTATCCCACCAGAACAGAAAAGGCCATCATGCAACAACATATGCCTGAAATTGCGGAATATATTGCCGGGGATTCGGTTCTGGTGGAGCTGGGCAGCGGAAGCAGCAAAAAGACACGTCTTTTATTGGATCACCTGACAAATATCGCCGCTTATGTTCCGGTAGAGATCTCCGAAAAATACCTGGCAGAGGTGGTTGGAACGTTAAAACAAGACTATCCCAATCTGTTAATTAAACCGGTTTGCGCCGATTATACCAAACCCTTCCAAGTCCCACCTATACAAAATCCCCACACTTATTATGTACTGTTTTATCCGGGCTCGACCATCGGCAACTTTCGTCCCTGTCAGGCACAACAGTTTCTGGAAACGATCTCCCGTATATTAAATCCCGGTGGCGGCATGATAATAGGGGTGGATCTCAAAAAAGACAAGAAAATTATGGAAGTCGCCTATAACGACAAGAAAGGAATCACAGCCGCATTCAACAAGAATATTTTGCGTCACATCAACCGAGAACTGGATGCAAATTTTGATCTTGATAACTATCGGCATAAGGCATTCTTTAATGAAAAGGAAGGCCGGATTGAAATGCATCTGGTTTCTGAAAAGGAGCAGGAAGTTGCTGTTGCCAGTGAAACCTTTCTTATTGAGGAGGGAGAATCCATCCATACTGAAAACTCCTATAAATATACGCTGGAAGAATTTGAGAAATTGGTCCATCCCTGGTTTTCAGTACAAAAAGTTTGGACGGATAAGAACGATCATTTTTCAGTTCAATATCTGCAAAAAAAGTAATACACACTGCTTTTTAACAGCCACTGTGGGCTACACAATTAATTATTCCATAATTATTCATGAACACTTTATCTACCCAAGAACTTATTTCCAAGATTGAAGAAATAAATGCTACCCTAATCGATATCCGGCCCATTGCTGCTTATAATGGATGGACGCTACAAAACGAGAAGCGCGGCGGTCATATTCCCGGAGCTAAAAGTATTCCCTTCCAGTGGACCCAGTATATGGACTGGGTAGAGGTACTTGAGGAAAAGAACATCACCGAAGAACATCCCATTGTCATTTACGGCTACAGCGCTGAAGATAGCTCGGAAATGGCTAAGAAGCTGCGTAAACTCGGGTTTCAGGATGTGTCCGTCTATAATGATTTCATTGCTGAATGGACGACAAACTCAAAGCTCCCCCTGGATCGATTGCCAAAGTATAAGCATTTGGTGTACCCCGAATGGGTACGTCAATTGATCGGTGGGGATTCTCCACCTCTTTATGATAATAATCGGTTTGTGGTTTGCCACTCCCATTACGACCACATCGATGATTACTACAAGGGACACATCCCGGGTGCCATCCCCCTGGACACCAACAGCCTGGAATCGACAGAAACCTGGAACCGCCGATCACCGGAAGAACTCAAAGAAACCCTTCAAAATCTGGGAATACGCCATGATACCACCGTTGTAATCTACGGCCGGTTTTCGTCGCCGGTGTATGATGAAGAAAGATTTCCGGGAAAGAGTGCCGGCCACCTGGGTGCCTTGCGATGTGCTGCTATTATGTTGTATGCGGGTGTAGAAGACATCAGGATATTGAATGGTGGCATTACGAGCTGGGAGTCAGAAGGCTACGAGCTCTCAACGGAGCAGCTTGAGCCCACCCCCATTGATGATTTTGGAGCAACTATTCCCACTCATCCCAAGTACATGATTGATACACCCGAAGCCAAACAATTGTTGAAATCCAATAAAGGAGAGTTGGTCAGCATCCGAAGCTGGGAGGAGTTTATTGGCAACCGAAGTGGCTACCATTACATCGAGCAGAAGGGGCGCATACCGGATGCGGTATTCGGGAACTGCGGCAGTGACGCCTATCACATGGAGAATTATCGCAATTTTGATCACACCATGAGAGAATATCACGAAGTGGAAGTGGCATGGAGTGAGGGCGGTATCACCCCGGACAAACACATCGCCTTCTATTGCGGCACCGGCTGGCGCGGCAGCGAAGCTTTTTGGAATGCCTGGCTGATGGATTGGCCCCGCATTTCGGTGTATGACGGTGGATGGTTCGAATGGTGTAATGATCCGGAAAATCCCATTGCCACAGGCGTCCCGGAGGAACAAGTGTTAAACCGAATTCGCTAATAATTTTGCCCTTTGTTACCATTAGATCGGAATAGGCATTATTCCTCAGGGAATGCGAAACAAAAGAGCTTTGTTATTACATTGCTTTAACATTAAACTAAGTCGAGGATATTATGGATTTCTTTGTACTGATCGCCCGCATTCTGTTTTCAGCCATCTTTTTGGCCTCGGGTATGGGACATATGACCAATACCGCACAAATGGCGGAGTATGCTGGAAGCAAGAACGTACCGGCTCCGAAACTGGCTGTCTTTCTTAGTGGTGTAATGATCTTTCTGGGAGGCATAAGTATCATCCTGGGCTTCTGGGTTAACATCGGAGCGTGGCTGATCATTGTCTTCCTGCTTCCCACAGCTTTCATCATGCACAACTTCTGGACGGTAGAGGATCCGATGGATCGACAGAATGAGCAGATCCACTTTATGAAGGATATAGCCCTTGCTGGCGCCGCCTTCCTGATCTGGTACCTGTATGTTACCATGGGACACGTACCGTTTAGTCTGGGATAAATCGTCCATTGAACTGATAACCAACGCCCAATAAAACAGCAGTAAATTATGCCGGAACTCCAGGTCCTTTTTTTCGACGTCAACGAAACCCTGTTGAATCTTAAAGAGATACGAACCTCCGTAGCAGGAGCCTTGAAAGGTGGGGATGAGGTGGTCTCTCTCTGGTTCGAAACCCTGCTTCATTATTCACTGGTGTCCAATGCTACAGACGAGTACCGGAACTTCGGTGAGATCGGAGCTGCCGCCCTGGTGATGCTGGCGAAAAACCGGGATATTGAAATGGATATGCAATCGGCCCGCAACGTACTGGAGCCGATACGAAGCGCGCCTCCCTATCCCGAAGTCCCAAAAGCTCTTGAGGATTTGAAAACCAAAGGCTACCGGCTGGCGGCCCTGACTAACTCATCGTGTGAAGGTATGCAGATACAGCTCAGTAATGCCGGCATTGCCCACTATTTCGAACGGCAGCTCAGCGTGGAAGATATCGGTATCTATAAACCTCACCGGCACGTCTACCGCTGGGCCAGCCGACAAATGGACGTTGCACCCGAGAACTGCCTGTTCATTGCCGCCCACGGCTGGGATGTGACCGGAGCCATGGCGGCCGGAATGCAGGCAGCGTTTCTAAGCAGGCCCGGGCAAAACCTGTATCCGCTGGTCTCGGAACCGACCAATGTCGAACCAGATTTGGATCAGCTAACCTCAAAATTGTAATAAATATGAGTATGATAAACGTATAACATGCTCCAAGGACAAATATTTATCTAAGCTAATTTACTACATGGAACGATGGTGCTCGGCCCGTTTACGTAAAGATTCGAATTGCTCTTGCACTTTTTTGTCTACTTTCCGTGGTTCTTCAAGGTTGGTTTGCACCATATGCTTTTGCTTGTCGCCACCCAGAATCACTTCAATATCTTCGTGAAATAACCCCTCCAGCGTTGAGCTAGCCACATTTTCGGGGCTATCCATTGTTCCGTCAACCTTTGCTGTTTTCATCATATCCGTATCGGTGGACGTTGGGTAAACCGTCATCACGTGAAGCGGATAATCCGCCAGCTCTCTGCGCATCGCCTCTGAAAAATGCTTGACCGCCGCTTTCGTTGCGGCATATACGCTGTAAAAAGGCATGCCAATATATCCCAGGCCGGAAGAGACATTTATCAATGCACCCTCACTACTTTTTTTGAGCAAAGGCAGAAGGTGCTTCGTCAACAGGATTAACCCGGTTACATTGGTATCCACCTGGCTGACAATATCCTCATCACTGATTTCCTCCAGCAATCCGGCACTGACCACCCCGGCATTATTGACCAGGATATCCAAGGCGCCCCATTCATTTTTTACCCTTTCAACCGCATTCTTGATATCATCAAGATTCGAGACATCTCCTTGAATTTTGATAAATTGAATCTCGGGAAATTGTTTTTCCAGCTCATTCAATTTCTCAGATGTTCTCCCCATGACAGCAATATTCTTAACGCCATGAGTTGAGAGTTCTTCGATTAATGCTTTACCGATACCGGCACTACCGCCGGTAACAAAAATCTTTTTGTTTGTTAACTCCATAATATGGAAGTAATTTATTTTACTTGGTTGTATGTATTTTGAGGTTTTAAATCCACGAATGTTTCAATAGCAGCAATCATAAAGAGTATTCCTTTGTCCGGGAGAATAGCATGTTGTTCCATTAGCTTATTCATTGGCAATACGGCTCCATTCCAGCCTTCCTGACTCACCCAATATCCGCCGGCGGGTAAATCGGGCAACTCATTGTGGTTAAGCACGCTATTATTAATGCCACTGCTCACATATAAGTGATACTGATTTACCACTTGATCGGGGATGGCTAGTCCAAGGCTGACCGTTTGACTTGCACCTTTCTTTTTACCCGGCTTAACAGGGATGGAACAACCCGTATCGAAATGAATGGGACAGGTGCGTATATTATCTTCCCATTCACGGAAGCCTGAAAAGAGCAGGGCGGATTGAATCATGAACATGCCAATAGTTCGCAGTTTTAAGAAGGCAGAAAGGGTAACATCATCAATTTGTGAATAAACGGCTTTCTTCCCCATATCAAACTCGTAGGGCAGATCATAGGGGACACCATAGTGCAGGAGATCGGTATTGACGGCTCGCTTAGCAAGATTTATCCGGAGCCACTCCCACACATCCTCATCCGTTCGATTCCACCCATAGAAAGTATCGATAACAGTAAAATCATCCTTCAGGAGCTGCCATGTAAAATTGCTGGGCTGAAATGCAAGACGCAGCATATGGTCGGCAAACGGATATCCATAAAAATATTTCTCCCTGTAATTCCAGTCCATATTGATACGGCGATATTTACCTTTAACATCTCCGTAAGCATTCCCTACTCTTGCAATCCATTGAACCGCTTTATGAATCTGCTCGGTCGCCTTTTTGATCTTCGGCCCATTAATAGATTGGAGTTGTATATTTTCTTTAACATCCATCATGGTTCGTTATTATTAAGCTGAAGTATCTCCTTCCAGTTTCTTGTCCTTTATTAAACAGTGCTTAAAGTGCTCCTGTCGGATTCGAACAGCTTTTGCTGAGTAGGCTATTAACAATACGAGAGAGACAAAAATTAAAATCACTCCCAGAAGCAATATGCCCAGTCCCCATCCTTTCTCTGAACCAACACCGAAATTGGGTAGCACCGAGACGATACCGCTCAGCACCATAAAGGCCGTAGAGATATAAAAGCCCGTCAAAGCGTAGGTAAGCAATTGTAGCTGATCCATTTTCCGATGTAATAAGCGCTCAAAGTTTGCAGCCTCCTTCAATAGCTCTTCCATCTCTGCATTGAGAGATACCGCGAGATTTGAAGTACTAAGTATGAGCAGACCTATTCCGGGCAATATTGTAATGGGCAGATACCACTTTTCCATGGATAGAACCTTTTTATTTATATGGGCTATTCTACTGATTTAATACGTTTCAAATATTTTTTAAATCCAATATTTCTAAATGCATCCGTACCTATATACGTTAACAATGCTTTATAGACGTCATGATTGAGATATCCCGGCTGAGTCCCAATCACAGAACCCGATTTATCCATAAAGATAAATGTTGGTGTCGCCGAAACTTGCATCCGCTGGCTAAATTGAGCTTTTGTCATTTCTCGACCATTATACTTCACTGTTTCTTGAGACTCTATATCAACTTTTACCGGGTAATAGTACTTTTTCATAGTGCCTTGAATATCCATTTTGGGAAATACCTCTCGCTTCATCTGTTTACAATAGGGACACCAACTTGCCTCAGCAAACACCAATACTTTTTTATCATTCTCTTTTGCCAGTTGTTGAGCCTTATGAAGGGAGTACCAAGTTACTCCATCTTTTTTTTCTTGTTTCTTGGGAGCTGGTATCATACCGATAGATGTATGGCCTAGCAGCAGAGCTATCATCACTAGAATTATTTTTGTTGAATCCATCCTGGAACCTCATTCCTTATAGTTGATTGCGTTTTATAAAATACTCGCACCATTTTTTTAGAATGATGAGACATACGAACGATATCTTTCTGATTCTTTAGAAATAATCTGTAACAAAAATATTTAGTAAGAGGACTATAGACTGACTCATCGTAAAGCACAGAGGTTGGATGAACAACCTAATACTATAACATGAATTAAAACTCTTTCTACCATTATGATTACTTCTAATAAACATATTAAAGCTTTCATAACGTTACTGTCAGCAGCACTATTGATAGGTCTCAGTTCTCAAAAGGGATTCTCCCAAAGCAACAATGACATCGTTAAGGTAAAATCTTCAGGTTCAGTTGAACAAACCGTTTCGAATCTCAAGAAGATGGTTTCCAACAATGGCATGATGGTTATGGGGAACCTCAACCAGGGACAGGTGCTTTCCATGACCGGAATTTCTGTCAATTCTCAGACTCTCTTTGTAGGAAATCCACAAGTGGGCAAAAAGCTTTTCTCCGCTGATGCCGGCGTAGGCGTAGCCGTCCCGGTCCGCATCAATATCTATGAAGATGCCAACGGACAGACATGGGTTTCTTACATCCCTCCATCCAAAACTTTGTCAAGCTTCAATAATCCCAAGATTGATAAAATTGCCGGCATGCTGGATCAGAAACTCCAAAAAATGACCAGTATGATTAAATAGCCTATTCAGGACAATTCTCAATTTCTACTATTATGGATACACGAAAATCTACCTTGATTCTGGCGTTGGTCGTCTTGGCAATGGCTGGTATTTCCCCCAATCTGTATCCGGCTGCAATGGCCGGATACGGGGGCATGCCATTCTTCAGCAAATGGCTGCTTATCCCAAGCATCGTTATCATTCTGGGAGTTTTTATTTTTGCCAAAAAGCAACAGTTAACGACGCTGAGCCGAAGAATCTGGGTCGGTGCCCTTGCCGGTATTATAGGGACCGTCGGGCTGGAAATAATTCGAATTTTCGGCTTTAAAATGGGCTGGATGCCAGGCGATTTGCCCAAACTGTTGGGCGTACTCATGACCGATCGTTTTATGAAAGGCCCTTCAACCTGGTCCAATATTTTGGGATATGCCTACCATTACTGGAATGGTGCTGCATTTGGAATGATTTTCACCCTTCTATTAGGTCGAAAACCTTGGTGGATCGGAATCATCTACGGCTTGTTAATCGGTACCGGCTTTTTATTGAGTCCGGCCGTAAATGCCATGGGCGTCGGTTTCATGGGGTCGGATTTGCCGGGGATGATACCGGTCGTTTATACGGCGCATCTCCTCTTTGGATCGATTCTGGGGTACCTCGCCTACAAATGGCTTCACAACAACGGCTGGCTATTGAATATGTAAATCGATAAAAGGTGTTTATATCAAAAAAGAGCATACAAAAACAGAAGTCAACGATGTTAGCCAGGGTTATCTCCGACCTGGCTAATCCTTTGATTTTGCCACCCCTGGTATTGGGGATTATCGGATATACGGTTCCACTTTCTTTCAGTAATATTCTTTTGTTAGTGGTAATCACCTTGGTTTTTTTCTCCTTTATACCCGGCGCCATTGCTCTGGTAGTATCCCTGCAGTACCCAAATAGTTCACTGGATTTCCCAAATCGTGATATGAGGATACCCTTTTATGGATTTTCCATTTTGAGTGTCTTTACCGGAAGTGCTTTGATGCTCGGCTTTTTTAATAACGATATGATTCGCCTTATCACCGTGATTTTTGCCCTCACGCTTTTGGGCGGGTTTATCATCAACTTTAGGTGGAAAATCAGTATTCATACCCTGACCCTGACAACATGCGGTTGTTGCCTGTTGCTGGCCGGTTTCACAACTATGGCAGAGAACCTGCTCATTTTCACAGGAACGGTGCTTTTAAGTATAGTTTTACCCCTGATGATTTGGGCTCGATATCATCTTGACATTCATTCCATTCCAGAATTGATAGGAGGATCAGCAATGGGGTTATTGTTGTCTACACTGGCTTTTATTGTCTGGAATATACCGTAGAAAAAACCGTAAGAAGTTTTCCCTCCGTCTCATCCATTCAAACACATGATGAACCGTTTGAATAACCAATTTCTAATTCAAGTTATCCTATTACACTATGGATGCAGTAGCAACGCAACAGTCTTGGTTTGAAACATTGGCTCCGAAAATGGCAAAACAGTGGGAGCAGTTCCACGACTCGGTTTATGAGTCCGGAGAGCTGGACGCCAAAAGCAAGGAACTGATCGCCGCGGCCGCTTCTACTGTGGGACGGTGTCCTCATTGCACGCGTGGTCATATCCAAAAAGCCCAAGCGCAGGGAGCCACAAAACAGGAAATAGCCGAAACGTTTATGATCACCTCCCTTATTTCCAGCGGCACCGAGCTGCACTGGATGTTGGATGATTACGAAGAACTACTCGGAGACGGAGCTGCTGGCGAACGCTGGTTCCAGGAGCAAACGGAACAGATGGGTTCCCAGTGGCGCACCTTTCATGATGACCTGTACGAAGAAAGTGCGTTGGATCGCAAGACCAAAGAACTCGTCGCTATTGCCGTAGCAGAAACACGGCGCTGTCGCCATTGTACTATAGCGCACATCAATGGAGCACAGGAGCAGGGGGCCACAAAAGAAGAAATTGCCGAAGCTATTATGGTCGCGTCCCTTATTGCCAGTGGAACCCAACTGGTTTGGATGAAAGAGGATTACGAACGCCTTTTGGGCGATCAAGATGATGTGTAAAACATCATTTGCCAATATCTGAACAATTATTTGAATGTTAATAATAAACGAATTCTTGTTATGAATACTCTAACAGCTGATCAAGTCCATCAAAAACTACTTTCCGATAATGATACAGTCGTTATTAATGCATTGGGAAAAGATAGCTTTTTAGCTAAACATATTCCCGGGTCGATTAACATACCGGCGGGAGACGTTGAAGAGCGGGCCGAACAAGTCGTGCCTGACAAGGATCAAGAGATCATTGTTTACTGCGCCAGCCCGGACTGCCCGGCCTCTCCCAAAGCCGCCAAAAAGCTAAATGAGATGGGATATACCAACGTGTATGATTTTGAAGACGGTGTTACCGGCTGGCTGAAAGCAAACTATTCTCTGATTCGGGAAGATGGCCAATAAGAAAGTCGCTGGCTTTTTACAGGCAAGTGGTCTGATCCGGATTTCTCACTTCGAATTACAGAGATGAAAATAGCAATACAATATCTTTGTGGGATATCCGGGCCAGGCATCAGGCATTCACCGTTTTTTGAAGCGGGATACCAATAATGCATTCAAACACAGCCATACTATTTTTTACCTTATCGGCCAAAGCTGAACGATGTTCCAAGCATTTTATAGGCCAGGGTGACGATCCGAGAAATACCCGGATTGCCGCTACACTCATCCAGCATACCGATCAACAAATTAATAAAGCCGGCTTGCCCTGTTTCGTGTTTGATGAGAAGCACCAGCAGGGAAATAATTTTGCCGAGCGACTCACCAATGCTTTCAAAGAGATATTTGACAAAGGCTTTCAAAATGTTATTGCCCTTGGGAATGACACTCCCGGCCTTAAAGCAACCCATATCAAATATGCGGCCCGGGAGTTGGCTACCCGAAGATCAGATATCGTACTTGGACCGGCGACCGATGGCGGCACATGGCTGATGGGCTATAGTCGCCTCGCTTTTGAGAAAGAGCGTTTTCAGAAACTCCCGTGGAATTCATCTGAGCTTCTCGAAAATATTCTCTATCAAGCTTCTGAAAAATTCTCTATTACATTGCTGGAGGAGTTGGCCGATATTGACGGCGCTGATTCGTTACAACAATTTATTCGTACTTTTTATGGGGATCGATCACTGCTTACGTTGGCATTATTCATTCGGACCCTTTTGGCAATCAAAATTTATTCATTTTGTAAAATAACCTGGTTCTACTTCGCGAAACGAGTCTTCAAAACGGCCTCACTCCGTGCCCCGCCTCTTTGATCAGTATGTATTTATTTGTTCAACCCGCATCCGGCATTCTGATCAACAACATCTGTATCAATGAAAAAATTATTATTCACCATAGCAGGTCTCTTGCTATCCGTTTCGGCTTTTGCTCAGGCAAGTCTGCAAATTTCTGTCATAAATAAAAAAAACGGCAAGCCCGTATCGGGAATCTCCATAACCCTTCATAACGAAAGCATCGGGTATCAAAAATCGCAATCCACAAATAATCAGGGTAAGGTACTCTTCTCTGGATTATCAACTTCGGGCAGCTACGAAGCCATCTCTACGGCAAGCCCAACGTATTATTCTTTACATGCCAAAGATCTCGTTTTCCGTGCCAATAACGACAAGAGTATCACCATGGCGCTGACGCCCAAGGCCACCCAACAACTCGGCGAAATAACGGTAGAAGCCAGTAACTCTATTGCCCGGATCAATACCATCGATGCGGAAGTTTCTTCGGAGTTGCGGGAACAGGATCTCGAAAACATTCCTGTTGAAGGAAGGAACTTCACCAACTCGCTGTACCGGCTGCCAAACGTCACCCATTCCACCGGATTCTATCCCGAAGCACCCAATGTGACCATCAACGGGGCCAACTCCCTGTACACCAGTTACCTGATCGATGGCATGGACAACAACGAACGTTTTCTGGGAGGACCCCGCTTTCGCATCCCTACCGGTTTTACAAAAAATATCACCGTGCTGGCCAACACCTTTTCAGCAGAATACGGGCAAACCAGTAATGGTGTTTTTAACGTAACCACAAAATCGGGAACCAACCAGTTTTCGGGGCAAGCTTTTTATGAAGTGCGTCCCGGCCCGGTCATCGATGCATCTTCGCCCTTTGACCAAACCGACCTTTCAGGCAATAAAGTGGGCAGCGGGTTCCAGCGTCACCAGTTTGGCGTGGCGTTCGGCGGGCCTATCCAGAAGGACAAAACTTTTTACTACATCGATGCCGAGCAGACCATCGGTATCAAAAACAACCTGCTGAATGTACCCGAGCTGGGCGTTAATTCCACAATCCGCGGTCAGAATGATTATACGCTGCTGTCCGGCAAGATCGATCATAACTGGACCGGAAACTTTCGATCCAGCCTTCGTATTCACAAGGGATTTGTCGGTATTGACCGTCAAGGCGGAGGAATCGAGGGTGGCAACACCTTCCCGGAAGCAGCCAACCAACAGAGCCGGAATTCGTTTACGGCAGCATTGAGTAATACCTATAATGGTGACGGATTTACCTCCGAAACAGACTACCAGTTCGCCACATTCAATTGGCTGTATATCAAGCCCAATACGCCGGAGGCTCCCTCGGTCTACCTGCAGGATCCGCAAGGCCAAACTATTGCTATCCTCGGGGAATCACTGGGCAAATTTGATATTATTGAACGTACACATCAGGTGCAGCAAAAATTTATCTTCTATAAGTACAACCACACCATCAAAGCAGGAGCAGGTATTATCAGTACGAATCATCACGACACCCGTGGTGGTAACGGATTGGGCTTTTACACCGTGCAACTGAACGCACAGCAATTGTCGAATTTGCGTAGCCGGGAGATGGGTGCTGACTTGTCTTATAAAGACATCCCTTCGAATGTAGAAGTCATTTCAAACCAGGTAGAGCTCCATCCGAGCACGTTTGATGGAAATCAGACCATCTATAGCGCTTATCTGGAGGATATGTACTCCATTAGCAATCGCCTGAATATTACTGCTGGACTTCGTTACAGCTACGATAATCTCTCTAAGGCCGGGGCCGATCATGGTGATTTTAACAATCTGGCACCACGGCTCAACCTCAACTTCCGGTTGACCGACAAGAGCACGATACGAGCGGGATACGGACTTTTTTACGACCGGATACCCTACACCGTTTACAGTGATGCTATCGCCGGCAGTTCAACATCACCCGATTTCAAAGAGCAACTTCGCCTGCTCCGCGAGCGCGGATATCTGCCATCCGGCACCAATATCGATCAAATCACATACGACGGCAATTCCACGGCATTTGAAAGTAATGTTAGCTACCTGCAAGGCTCCACCAGCAAGGATTTTGTCAACGCCAACAGCTATGCTTTCAGCAACCAAAAAACAATCCTTAATCCCAACGGTCTCGACAACCCGTATGCGCACCATTTTACGTTGGGATACCAGGTTCAGCTTCGTAGCGATATGCTGTTTTATGTGGATTTGATCCATAAGCGCGGTTATAATAAGTTTCGTTTGGTTGATGTGAATACCCCCGCGCCTTATAAAGTTACCGATCCCAATGCGGATGCCTCGGATGTGCGCTCGATGAAACAGGCTGATGCCACGAGACGAGTGCCCATCCGGTACGATTCGCAGGGCAATCCTTATGCACTGAGCGGCGCAGACACGCTTCGAAATATTGCGCGACGCATCACTATGACCCAGACGGGGGGAGAATCGCGATACTGGGCCGCCAATCTTAATTTAGTTAAAAGCAGAGGGCAGGATGATTACAGCTACCGCATCAGTTACACGCTGTCAAGCCTTCGAAACAACACCGAGGATATCAATTTTGAGGCTGAGGATGCCAATAATTTTGCGGATGAATGGGGACCTTCAATCAACGACCGTCGGCACGTGATCAGTGCGATTGGCACTTACTACCCGCTGGATAAGCTCGGCATTACCCTAACATCGCTGATACAAAGCGGGCAACCCGTAAATCGTATTCCCGATGCTACCAACTACGGAGGTACAACCGATTTAAATGGGGATGGCAGCAGTCGCGCCGTGCAGTACACCGGTAAAACTGATCGAGCTCCTGGTGCCAGCCGCAACGATAAACGATTGCCTTGGTCCTACACTTTTGATTTGAGTCTGCAGTATAGCATCCCGCTTGGCGGAAACAATTTGCAGCTGCGCGCCGATGTTTTTAACGTGCTGAATACCACAAATTACAGCGGCTACACCAGTAATGCTACAGCCAGTAATCAGGTACAGGTGGGACTCATTGACCGAGAGAATTTTGAGTATCGCAACGCCGCACCACCGCGCCAATTTCAATTTAGCGTGAGCTATAAATTTTAGTTTTTTGATTGATACTATGAGATCGAGAACTTTTTTCATTCTTGGGATGCTGCTGGTCATTTGTCTTGCCTGCAGCAGATCAGCTGATAAACAAGATGATCCCACCAATTTATCCTGGGATCAAATTCTGCAAAAAGCTGATGGGCAGGCCGTCAACATGATGATGTGGCAAGGGGATCCCAACATCAACGATTACATGCAGAATTTTGTGGTGCCCGAGGTGAAGAAACGATTCGGCATCAATCTGGAAATCGCCGGTGGACAGGGAAATAATATCGTCTCCATTTTGATGAGCGAGCTGGAAGCCAATCAATCCAACGGTGAACTCGACATGGTGTGGATTAACGGAGAAACGTTTTACCAGCTTCGTCAGATCGACGGGCTTTACGGTCCCTTTGTGGATACACTGCCCAATGCAAAATACATCGACTTCCAGAATCCCTTTATAAAGTATGATTTCCAACAGCCCATCAATGGCTATGAAGTGCCGTGGGGCAATGTGCAGTTTACGATAATCTACGATTCTGCCCGCGTTAAAAATCCCCCTAAGACGCGAGAGGCTCTGGCTAAATACGTAAAAGCGCATCCCGGCACCTTTACCATTACCAATGATTTTTCCGGGATGACCTTTCTAAAATCCCTGCTGATCGGTATTGCCGGAAAAGGTACACTCAGCGGCGATTTTGACAAGACAAAATATGAGAAATACTCGACTCAACTTTGGACGTACATCAACCGCATAAAGCCTTACTTTTGGAAGGAGGGAGAAACGTTTCCGTCCAGCGTGGCGGCCATGCATCAGCTGTTTGTCAACGGGGAACTCAACTTTACGATGAGCAACAACGACACCGAAGTGGACAATAAGATACTGCAGGGATTTTTCCCAAAGACTGCCCGGGCTTACGTTCTTAAAGATGGTACCATTCAGAACTCCCACTACCTGGGGATTCCAGTCAATGCGCCTAACAAAGCGGCCGCCATGGTGGTCAGTAATTTTATGATTTCACCCGAGGCGCAATACCGCAAAGCGCGTCCCGATATATGGGGCGACGGCACGGTGCTTGCCAGAGACAAGTTACCGAGCAGGTGGCAACAGAAATTTGCTCAAATGCCCCAACGACTGCATGCCCCGCCACGCGATTCGTTACAAAGTCACGCGCTACAAGAACTGGCTCCGAAATATATGATCAAACTGTATGAAGATTTTCGGGAAAAAGTTATTCAAAAATAACACCGAAGCCATCGGCATTCTGCTTTTTCTGCTTCTGGCGGTCCTGCCGCTGGTATTAGGGATGATCTATGCCTTGCTCTACAGCCTGGGACTGGCCGGATTGATGAGCCACGGATTTACTTTTGACTACTGGAGGGAAGCCCTATCAGATTTTGAACTCTGGTTTTCGCTCGGCTACACTTTTTACATTGCGCTCACAACCATTGCGCTCAGTATTTTCGGTGCCCTGCTGCTAACTATTTATCTAAAGAAACCCTTTCAACAAGGCTGGACCGGATTTTCGCTTTATGTTCCCTTGGCATTCCCCGCGATCGTAGTCGCCTTTCTGGTTTTTCAACTGGGCACACAATCCGGCTTTTTTGCGCGCATCCTTTTTCAATTGGGATTTATCTCTCAGCCATCATCTTTTCCCGAGCTGGTCAATGATCCGTTGGGCATCGGGATTATCGCAGCCCATACTTTTATGGCCATGCCCTTTTTGACGCTCTATTTTATGAATCTGTACGACCAGGAAAACATCCACGATCTTTCACAGGTAGCCCAAACGTTGGGCGCTAGCCGTATCGACCAAACCCGCCGCGTAGTGATGCCCTTGTTATTGCGACGCGCCTTCCCCACCCTTGTGCTCTATACCATTTTTGTGATGGGATCATATGAAATCCCGTTGATTTTAGGTCGCCAGTCCCCGCAGATGATTTCGGTGCTGGTCATTCGCAAGCTCCGAAAATTTAGTTTAGCCACCATCCCCGAAGCCTATATCACCGCACTGATTTTTATGGTTATTGTCATCGCTGCCTTAGTTATCCTTTTCAGATCCAAAAAGTTTAGCTATGACCTCGATCAGTAAGCCAAAATCATATATCGCCGAAGTGCTCGCTGCCACCTTCCTTTTCCCAGTGGCGTATTTAGTGGTGCTTTCGCTGGCTACCCAATGGATTTTTCCGCATGCTTTCCCGAAAGCCTTAACCTTAAATCGCTGGATTTCGTTATTCACCAGCAGTACCGATCTGTTTAGCAGTCTGATGCTATCCTTAGGCACGGCACTTTCAGTGGCAACCATAGCGACCTTGGCCGGATTTTACACCAGCAAGCACCTGGCCTATCATCCCCAAAGAAATATATGGATGCGGCTCTCCTATTTTCCCTTTGTGCTATCCCCGGTGATCTATGCCGCTGTACTTTACTATTTCTTTATCCAACTCGGGTTGTCCGGAAATATTTCAGGAGTCATAATTGCTCAACTTCTTATCGCCTATCCCTACAGCGTAATTTTGTTTAGCGGATTTTGGAGCCAGCGGATCCACAATATTGAGCAGCTGGTACAAACGCTGGGCGGTAATCGTTGGCAAACCTATAAACGTGTTCTGTTGCCGATGGCGCAAGGCTTGCTACTGGTTTGCTTCTTCCAGACGTTTTTAATCTCTTGGTTTGAATATGGACTCACGACCATCATCGGGGTGGGGCAAGTGCAAACGCTAACGCTGAAAGTATTTCAATATATTAACGAAGCGAATTTTTATAATGCCGCGCTGAGCAGCTCTCTGCTGGTGCTTCCGCCGATCATTCTGCTTTACTTTAACAAGAAATATCTCTTTCAAAAACGATGGTGAAACCACTGAAAGCAAAACGCATATCGAAAGCATTTGACAGTGAACAGGTGCTGGATGATCTCAGCCTGGAACTCCACGAGCATGAATCGCTGAGTATTCTCGGGCGTTCGGGCTGTGGCAAAACAACGTTGCTCAAGATTTTGGCGGGATTGGAATCGTCTGATCAGGGGACTCTCTGGATGGGAGACAAAAACGTTGGGTCTTTATCCTCCAACCAGCGGGATATCGTTTATCTCTACCAGGAGGCTTTACTTTTTCCTCATCTTAATGTTTTCGAAAACATCGCCTTCGGGCTCCGGTTGCGTAGGTTAGATGAAGACGCCGTTACCTTTCGCACAAATAAAATGATCAATCAACTGGAACTGAACGGTATGCAAAATAAAATGCCTCATCAGCTTTCGGGCGGACAGCAGCAGCGTGTTTCCTTTGGGCGTGCTCTGATTACTAATCCCAAGGTAATATTGCTCGACGAACCGTTTGGCAGTCTGGACGCTGATACACGTTCTGCCATGCAGAAACTCTTTAAGCGTGTTGCAGATGAGATCAATATCACCGCCATCTTTGTAACCCACAATGTAAAGGAAGCTATATTGATGGGAGACCGTATTGCAAAACTGGATAATGGGAAGCTGACCATTTTTGATTCCATCGAAGCCCTTGTGAAATCAGGTGAGAGTAGCATTCATGAGGAAATTAATTTCTGGCGAACAATATCCGATAAGCATTAATCAAATTTAGAAATATTTATGACTGAATCTTTAGCCGTCATTCTCGGCAGTGCCTTTGAGAAAAGTATTCCAGAAGCCCTGGATATGCAGCCGGTGGAAATTGCCACCGACTGGGGCAATCAGAAGTTGTATAAAACGACAGTGGCAGGTAACCGGGATGTGTATGCCATCATCAGGCATGGCGTTCCTCACCATTTGCTTCCAAGCCAGATCAACTACCGGGCACAGGCCGCGGCACTCCATAATATCAACTGCGGTGCTTTGCTTATAAATAGTTCAGTAGGCGTACTCGATCCGGATTTACCCTTGTATAAACCGATGCTGCTGACCGACCTGATTATGCCCGAAAATCGTCTGCCGGATGGATCCACCTGCACGATGTTTAAAGATCCTTCGGAAAACCAGGGGCACTTGGTATTAAACGAGGGTCTGTTTTCAAAGGAACTGGCAAGCCAAGTCTTCGACCTTGATCCTGAAACTATCTACAACCCAGACCGGGAGTTGGTGTTCGTCTATGCGGGAGGCCCGCGCAGTAAAACATCGGCTGAAAACCGTATGTGGGCACAACTGGGGGGACATGTAAACTCTATGACGGTTGCGCCTGAAGTAGTCCTGGCCAATGAACTCGAAATCCCCGTTTCGGGGCTGGTCGTTGGACACAAATATTCGGTACCCGGCATTGATAATCCACCTGAAGAGGATATTAAGGAAACGTTGGAACAGGCGCGGTCAGCCACCGAAAACATCCTTCTGAAGTTTTTGCAACAGGGAGAACCGGTTGAATTTGGCAATCACATATATCGGTACTAACATGGAGCTCTCCAAAGAAGAGATATACACATTAATATCAGAGCACCTACCCCAATTTGTGCGTGTTGGCTCACTGAAAGCTCTGCAAGGGGGAAATCTCAATTATGTTTGGCGTCTGTGTGGAAAAAATAAAAACCTGATCATCAAACATGCCCCTCCATTTATCGCATCTAATCCCGAAATTCACCTGAATAATAATCGCATCGATTTTGAAGCAAAGGCCTTAAAACTTTTTGAGGATGGAGAAGTACTGCATCCACTGGTATCTGATCGAGTTCGTCCTCCAAGACCGCTGTTTTATGAACCGGATCGATCTCTCTTGATTATGGAGGATATTGGCCCGGTTCCCACAATTGGTTCCTGGATTCATGAAGCTGATGCCCCTGATTCAATCGGACAATCACTGGGGAACTTTATCGGTTTGCTTCACAAAACGACCTTCAACAATTCTTTGCTGGCTGAGCAGTTCAATAACAAACCAATACAGGAAACACGCAACAAAGTTCAGTACCAGTCCGCTGCCGATTACGCCAATGATATTGTTTCGACTGAGAACCCTAACCTGGAAGTCCAAACAAAGGCTTTGGGAGAAGCACTTTTAAAACCGGGCAAGTGCCTTGTAATGGGCGACCTGTGGCCAGCTTCAATTTTAATAAAGAATAATATAGCACGACTAATTGACTGGGAGTTTGTCCATTTCGGTAGGCCACTGCAGGATGTTGGACATTTTGCAGCACATTGCTGGATGCAAGCTCACGCCGCTTCCTCATCTAGCGAAACAGAAAAATGGAAGCAGCTTTGGCTATCATTCTGGAGTAAATATCAGCATACTACAGGTGAACTTTTTGAAAAATTGTTCAACCAGGAAGAGCATACCCTTATGACTACCCATATTGGAGCTGAGATATTGGTGCGTACTGCGGGCCCCTTCAAATCCGGATATGTTTATCAACATTGTTCACCCGCTCACCCCAAAATCAGAGAGGCTGTCGAAAATGCCATTCATATAAGCGAGAGCAACATAACATCATTTTGGAATTTCTTGCCTGCCAAAAATTAATATCCGGTTACGAGTTTATATAGTAAGAAAACCGCCATTCTTGTGGTCAATAAATATCAAAACTAATAAGAACAAACAGATTTTAGTCTTATGAGTAAAGCAGCAGTAGTCATATTGGCGGACACCGAAACGCATGAAGCACTGGGCCGCGTGGTCAATGCCTTGGAATTTGCAAAAGAGATGCAAGAACACAACGACGAGGTGAAAATCATCTTTGACGGAGCCGGCACCAAATGGGTGCCCGAACTTGAAGATGAGGATCATAAAGTCCATCCGCTCTACGAAGCAGTCTCAAAAAATATAGATGGAGCATGCCGGTATTGTGCCAAAGCTTTTGGAGTTATCAATGAAATCAAACATAACTCAGAAGTCGATCTGCTGGATGATTTTGACCAGCATCCAAGCCTTCGCAACTATATCGCAGATGGTTATCAGGTTGTCACTTTTTAAAAGGTTGGTTCGACACTGAATTATTGAACTAATTTAAATTAGCTGCAGACTATTTACACCCGCTATTGGTTTTAATGAACTCATTTCCGGCCTTAACCCATGCTACGCTCAAGTAGCGTCTCTCTCGATGAAAAGAAAGCCTCGGCTTTGATCGGCCGGGGCTTAGTTTTGTATTTATCTTAAAAGATAGAATCCAAGAGATTCAAAAATTGGATACCAATAAAAATGAATCCTTTTCACAGCATTCCCGCCTGATGTTACATATGATGTAACATAACTCCTGAAAATCAGCGTTTCTGATTCATAAAACAAAATATCGTCATGTCTTCGGATCAGAAGGCTGAGGGTTCGAATCCTTCCGGGCGTACTCCTCTAAAATACTTCAAAAACCCCGCTTATTTAACGATAGGCGGGGTTTTTTGTTGGTATATACCATATCTACCCCACTCACTTTTCGGGAAGCCTTTTCCCAAATAGCCCCTATTTTCCTTGTTCGGTACTACATATGGTACTACATTACTGGTGTACACCTAAACAAATCCGAACCAATTTATCATGGCAAGTTTAACCAAGAGAAACGGATACTACTCGATAGTTTTTAAAGCCACCTTAAATGGCAAGTCTTTTAAAAAGACCTATGCCCTCGGTACGAAATACAAAAAGATAGCTGAGCAAAAGAAGCTGGAATACGAGAAGCTTTATGATGCCGGTCAAATAAATCCATTTAATGATAATTGGAATCTGCAGGATTATGAAAAAGAGCAAGAGCTGAAAGGAACCTCTCTAACCAGTCCAATTATCAATAACCTCCAGAAACAATTTTTACGAGAGAAAACTAACGTTACTGAAAAAACGAGAAGAACGTATAAATACATAATTCGGCAGTTTATGGATCAGGTTGGCCACAGCATGCCGGTTACAATGATTAATGCTAATGATATCAGATCTTTTTGCTTGCGACCTCATTTAGCGAATGCTTCAAAAAAGAATTACCTAAAACATTTAAAAGCTTTCTTTAACTGGGTGGTCGAAAAGGAAGTATTAGAAGTCAATCCCTGTAACAAGGTCGGCTTGCCTAGGACCAGGGATAATCTTGTTGACAAAATTATTGATGAAGAAGAACTCAATGAGATTTTCAAAAAGTTCAAGACATATCAGAAGAAACATCAAAAGTCTGGAGCGATCTCTACCTACGAGCAAAAACAACATTGGTTTATCCCGCTTATCACTTTAGCTTTTTACACCGGACTTCGCAGAAAGGAGATTATTCAACTTCGATGGGAGCATGTTAATCTGAAAGATCGATTCCTGAGAGTTACTGATACGAAAAACGGTTATGAGCGCACGGTTCCCATTTTTGATAAACTTTACACCGAATTAAGTAAGTGGCATGAATTTAATAGAAATCCTAAAAAGGGACTTGTTTTCCCAAGCCCACGCTCAGTTCCCAATGGCGAAATTGCCCTGATGGGTGATAATGTATCAAAACGCTTCAAGTACTACGCAACCGAAGAGGCAAAACTAAAAGACTCAATTCATTTTCACGGCCTTCGACACTCCTGTGCTACCTTCCTGCTTCGCAACGGATTTAATGTGATTGAGGTAAAAAATATGTTGGGTCACAAAAGCTTAGAGGTAACCAACAAATATGTCCACCTTGTTGCCAATGACTTGCTGAATACGGCTAGTAAGAACGGTTTAATAACTTAAACTCTGATGGCAGCTACCGACATTACCAATGGTTGAAGAAACCTAATAGGAATTCGAAAAGATTGTATCCATTATTGCTTTTTAATAACCATAATTTCGCTGCTGAATCTCTAACTATCTCATCCTGTAAATATTATTAGAACCCTCCGGTAAAGGTTTTCAATACCTTTACCTCTCCATCTATCGTTAAACATTTCTGGGTTTAACTTCTAGCATATCTTCCGCAGACAAGGATGACAAAAATCATCGAATTCAGTTTTTCCCAAAAACCGTCTTATTTTCTTAGACGCTTAAAAAACGTCTGAATACTCTCCCTGTAAGTATAATAATATTAGTTAGTTATACAATAATAATATATCTAAGAAATCGACTAAGAAACGCCTAAGAAGTCTAAGATCGGTCTAAGAAAACTAAGATGGATCTTTGGCGATTTCTTAGATGGTATTTCATTGTGTCCCAGCGTTTTATCAGGATATCTAAGAAAATAAGATAGAAATGTTCTTTTTTCAGAATGTTCGAAGGCGTTATCAAAATGGCACAATGATTTCCGAATTGATTCTCATATCCCAGTAATTTTGCTTTTCCTTCTCTGTCGGATAACATCCCCAAATAGCGTATCTTGTTTGCTCTACATGCAACCAATTTTGATACAATGAATAATCCCGGTTTTATTGATAAAAACAGGCCCGTCCAGCAGAAATACCATGAGCTATTAGATCGCATCGATCAAGAGTCCATGAGCCGGCAGAAAGTAATCAAGTTAATGAGGCGACTTATTGATCAAGATCCAGACTTTTCAGATCCCTATTTATATCTGCATGAGATTTACCAGTATGACAACAAGCTAGCCAAAGCGAACCAAATTCTGGATACGGCGTTCGATCATGCCATCAAGTTAATAACGAATAAAAAGGGAGAATGGCCGGAAGCGCTACACTGGGGCTGGACAGAAAATCGTCACATCATTCGAACCATTTTAAACAAGGCATTAACCGAATGGGACCAGGGTAATAACGACCAGGCCATGGAGCTGCTCAGAAAGCTACTCAAAACGAATCCTCATGATAATGTCGGAGCCCGCCATTACATTTTAGCGATACGGTTAGGATTTACAATGGCCGGATTTGAAGATCGATTTAATAAAGGAGGCTATTATAATAATGATCTCAATGAATGGTTCGATGAGCACGCTTCCCATTATCCCGAAGAATTTGAATGGTGGTTTAAAAAAATGGAGAAGCAAGGGATATAATGGACTTTCTTGAGATAAAATGGATAAAAAAATCATAGAATCATCAAATTGAGATGGCTTGGGACAAGATGGGACAAAAAAATAAGCCTTTCCTACGTACATTAGATCGAGCAACCCAATTAATTGGAATTATTTCTTATAACACGTCTATTTACGAAAGAGTCCAGGTATAATTCTCTCATCCAAAAATTATCAAAATATGAAGATTGCGGGAATAACCGCCTGCCCTAGGAAAACTGTCTTTATCTAGAACTGAACTCATAGAATTAATAAATGATCACTATGAGGATTTCAGCATCAACGTTTCTCACCCAAATACTTATATCATTTAGGATACTGGAATCTGCCTTATTGTTAATAATTCGAGATAATCATTGGGTACTTGGCATAGATGAACTAACAATTATCCCCCGAGTTAGTGAAGATTTTGTTATCCCATTCATATAGCAAAGATACGGTAGCATCATGCCAACGGTGAAAGATATACAACATGAAATCTATACTGATAAACATACAATAAATATCACTCTGGAAAGCAACTTCTTATAGATAGAATTTATAAAACTCTATTTCGTATAGATGAAATAGAGTTAATTTCGCCTATATTTTTCTTTCGTTAATCAAAAACATCTAGACAATTTGCTTATATATAGATATATCATTGATATTTGAACTAATCGATTAAAAAAAGCCATTTAAATTAGATATAGGGCAAAACCTCGAAAACTGATTAATAGAACCCAAATGACATTAATTTTACCAAGCCATAGCAGTTCTTCGACTTAAGGGAAACCAATTTATTACTAATTAATCAACTTGATTGGAATAACTAAATATCATTGATCTACTAGTTTCTTACGCCCTAATTTCGTAATAGTGTGCTTTTGATCCGGATGCCGGTGCCTATCCGGGATGGTATAGGTAATCAATCCTAATTTGAGTAAATGGGACAATGCATCCCTAAGATTTCGGGTCCTTGTCTTATATCCAAGGATATCTAATAATTCTCTACTTGATTTTTCGCCTTGGGTACAAGCTTTTAAAATTTGGTGCTCAGTTTTATTTAAATAAGCTTGTACTCCTTCACCATTTTCGGGTTTTATTTGCTCATGGATAGGCAATTAAGCCAGAAAGTAAGAGCGATTAGAATCTCATTGGTTTGCAGGTATTCCAGTGCTCTGATCAGCTGTTTGTGAATAGGACCGGTAAAGATGCTATCTGAAAAACGGTCTCCTACCTCATATTTTTAAACATTTTAACCTATCTAAGCTGCTTCAATATCTCCTTTCCTTTAACATCCCAATGAGATCCTTTCCAAACTATCTCTTCATCTTTTAAAATGATTACTTGAGGCGACTCATGACGGACGTTTAGTTTTGAGGCAATAGCATTTGATACCTCTCGCTGATTAATGACATTGACCATATATAGGTCAGTAATATTATTTAGTTCTATTCCAACCTCTTCTAATTCCTCTTTGGCCAAAAAACAAATACTGCAACGATGGCTGTGTTTATAAATTAGCTGGGGCTTATCCTTGGAATTCTGTAGTATGACCTCTATATCTTCCGTTCCAGGGTTTTTATTCCATATAGAGTTTGAAGGATTATTACTAGCGCTGCCTGAAAAACTCATAATCAGATCCTTGATTTTTCTGAGTATTGATATTAGCAAAATTCGTTTTATCGCAGTATAGGCCCGAGACGTCCCGGGCCTATGAATGCGATTTAAATTTTACGTTCTAAGCCGTAACAAACTCCAGCTTTTCCGCCTCAAAGGCTTCATCAAGCGGAGTATCAGCCAAGTGATTCGTATAGTTGCTGATTGTTTTTAACGCAATAATCAGGTTGACCTCCAGCACATTTTGCTTGCTGTATCCGGCATCGATAAAGGCCTGCAGGTCTTCTTCATCTACGAATCCCCTGCTTGTAACCACTTTTGTGACATAGGTAACCCCTTTAAAAAGGAAAATGTCAAGCAGATAGTCCTCACCTACATCTAGCTACAGCATTTCAATAACTCCTTAATTCAAACCTTTAACTGGCAACCGGTGTCGCTGATCAAGCTCGGATTACCT
>Ga0207756_100051_pt1 | contig 151234 bp, 128 predicted proteins | sample A23M1SouthBayCA_FD_187748 | JGI IMG/M metagenome (GOLD analysis project Ga0207756, IMG submission 187748) | Aerobic enrichment media microbial communities from Eden Landing Ponds, California, USA - A23 M1 (3) (SPAdes) | ecosystem: Environmental > Aquatic > Marine > Unclassified | place... | reverse complement strand
CTACTTAGAAATCCCCGAAGCAATCCGAAGTAACGATGCCCTTCAAACCCAGATCGCCGACATCATTCCTGGTCGCCCAATCTATGGAAAGAGGGTAGAAGGTGGTGACCGAGAACAAAATGCACGAAATATTCTTATCGACTTCTTTGACTGCAAGATCGAATATCAAGAGGCATATAAACGTGTTCTACAGGAGCTTCCACGGCACGAATCGCCGCATTCACACGATAATAATACGTTTAGCAGCGATTGGAATGAAGCCTTGATTCGAATGCAAGCTGTTCGCTTCTACAACCACGGGGCATTTCTACAGCTGAAGGAACTCGGGTACTCAGAATGCTATATCCCACATTCGCCACACGAAAACAGAGGGTCAGAGTGTACCAGGAAACTAGCTGGCGACACGTGGGAAATTGACCCGCTACTTAACCGATTGAAAGAACGGTATGATAACGAGAACTACGACACGCCCGTAACAATCCCTAGTCGGCCGAATTGTACCCACACGCCGATTCCCCCCGATATATCTGAAGACGACTCACAAAGCCGCTGAATTCGCGGGACCATAGTGTTTATTGGGTGCCACTGAGGTTTGTTTAAGTATCAAGATGGCACAGACGGGATCCTTACCAAATACGCTCGAAGACACGGTGACCCTCAGCCGCGAGCTTCGTGAAGAAGGACAGATCGATGGGCAGGTAAAACTCTACAATGTTGACGACGACGACGAGTTCGAGTCTGACGCAGCACTCTTTTTCGAACGGACGCTGATGACTCAGGGCCTTCGAGAGGCCCTCTCGATTCTTCGTGATTCCTTGACTGGGGACGACCCGCGAGGCACGCACATCCTCTATGGGCCGTACGGTAGTGGGAAGTCTCACCAGATGGTGGCACTGTACCACTGTTTCGATGATCCCGATGCCGCGGGTGCGTGGGCAAGTGATTCGGTTGAAGGGTTCGACGCTGCGCTTCCAGAGTCGGCGACGCCGATCACGGTTGCGATGCAGAACGAACAGTACGAGTACCTCTGGGAACCGTTCTTCGAGGCGCTTGATTACGATCCTGGGACGTTCGAGTCGGGTGGCTATCCCGATATGCAGACGATTCAGGAGGCCGTCGGCGACACCACAGTCGCATTCTTCGTGGACGAATTGGAGGACTGGTTCGATACGCTTCAGGGCGATCGAAAGAGCGCAAACAAGGCGTTCCTCCAGTCGCTGCTCGAATCGACCGCGCTTTCGGATCTCGAACTCTACACGATCGTCTCTGTGCTCCGCGAAGGATCTGAGGTTCACGACATTCTGAATCGGGAACAGGCGGTCGAGGTCAACATGAACAACCAGGTGGACAAGCGCGAGGTCCTGCGCCATCGCCTGATTGACTCCGTAAACGAGAGTGCGGCCCGTGAGATCGTCAACGGGTACTTCGACGCGTATGACCAAGCCGACGGGCACGTCGATCTCCCCGACGACATGCTGTCGGAGATGCACGATCTCTATCCGTTCCATCCTGTGCTTCTGGACGCCCTTGAGACACGCTACTACGCCGATGAGGGCAACCAGAACACACGCGGGATGATCTACCTCTTCTCGAAGGTTCTCTTGCAGATGCAGGATCAGACGGACCTGATCACACACGGCGACATCGACGCCATCGAGTTCGAGGACGAACTGGCAAAGATCAACTACGAACGACTGAACGCCGCTACCGGTGATATCAAAAGTCGTGTTGACACGGATGAAGTGCCCCACGGTCGTCGCATCCTGAACACGATCCTCCTCTACTCGTTGAAGCCGAGCGAAGGCGAGGGTGCGGAGGTGTCGGAGATCGTGATGGGTGCCTACCAGACAGGTGACCTCGTCTCCGACGTCGTCCTCAACCTCGAACGATTGCACGGCGTTGCATGGCACCTCCACAAGCTGAACGGGAAGTACGCCATCCGCGACCGGCAGAACCCGAACGCACTCATCCGGAACGCAGCTGTGGATGTGTCGGAGACGTCGGCGAAGGCCGAGATTGCGGACTTCATCACGGACATCTTCGGCTCGAACGCGCACCCAGTCGGGTTCCGGACGAACGATATGCGGGACATTCCGGACGACCGTGAGGTGAAGGTCGTCGTGAAGGACGGCCAGTGGACCCAGGACGAGGTGAAGAAGGTCATCACGAACGACGGTCGCGGACGCGAGTGGCGCAACACACTCGTGTTCGTCCAGCCCTCGGGGGACAAGGCCATCGAGTCCGGAACACGGTACATCGACAAGGCACGGTATATCGAGGGCGCGCGACAGGTACTTGCCGACGAGTCTCTCGACGACGAAATCCGCACATCGATTCGCAGTATGATGGAACAGGAGGAGAACGAGCTCCGTGAAGAGCTTCAACTCCTGTACGGCGATGTGATCGACGGCGACAATCTGATGGACGATGACGAGTGGGCGAAAGTGGAGCCGATGGATCTCGATGTGTTCGTCCTCGACGAGGCGGAACTCGACGCCTCGAATATTGCGGACTCTGCGGCAGCTGACCCGTTCGACCTCCAGTCGCACGTCTGGGACATCGCCGAGGACCTCCTGGAGCGACGTGGGGAAATATCGGTCGAAGACATCTACGAGCAGTTCCTCCGTGACCCGGAACTCCCGATTCCCGGCAGTGCCAATGATGTGTTGAACGCAACCGTCGAAGCGCTCGACGGCAAGCCGGTACTCGCCCGTGATACTGGTGGGTTCCGTGACGACCTTTCCGGAAGCTCGCTGGACACTGTGCTCGTTCAGCAGGATGACGTGGACGTGTGGGGGGTCGATGACGCCGAGCAGGAGCTCCGCCAGCGCTTCGGGAGCGGGACGATTGCGCTCGACATCGGCGACTTCGAACTGGAGCTCGTTGAGGACGGCGAGATCTGGATCGACGGCGACAGCCACGACGTTGTGATGCGGGCTATCGGCCGGCTCGCCCGTGAGGACCAGTACGTCATCGTAAAAGGGAACGAGATCCTCGACAAGCCACAATCCGACGCGACGCTCCGTGACGTCGGCGGTGCGGAGGTCGTCGGTTCGTCGTCCCTTGTGGACCGTATCGAGGAGCATATCGACGACGACGGGTATGCAAATCTCGACACGATTATCGGAGAGGTTCGGTCGGACGAAGCGGTGTTCCTGCCGCCGGACGGGACCGAATCGGTTGCTCGTGAGGCGGTCAACGAGTTCCTCGTCGACGACTACGTGCTGGAGGCCGGCGGTCGGTATCTCGGATCGCTCGGCGACCGGGAGCCGACGACAGTCAAGATTGTCCCGACGGTATCCGACCGAATCGGTGACCAGATTCTGGCGTACATCGAGGACCTGGAACCGGGCGACCAGTTCACCGTCAACAAGGTCACCGACCGCTTCGACGACAGCGTCACCGAGTACATGGTGCGGACGTTCCTGCTGGAGAACATCGGGAAGGACGAGGAGCCGGAGTACGTGGTCAACACAACCGGGTCGGACAAGGCCACCGACTGGGTACCCGGTTACCCGTTCCGGAAGGCTGACACAGAGGCTGATACGTGGCGCTTCGAGTACAACGGCGACGACGTCGCTGCGATGCGGAGCAAGTGGCGGAACAACCACCAGACGGGAAGCGTCGAGTACGGCGACGTCACGTTCATGCTGCCCGACAGGGAGGGTGTTCCTGGCGCTCTTCAGGGGACCGCCGACGTCGAGCGGACGCAGGTCAGCTTGACGTTGCGGTCCGAACAGGACTACACGAAGGTGCAAGACCTCTTCGAGCGGCTGCCGGAAGAGGCGTCAAGTCTGAAGGTCGAGATCAGCTTCCAGAAGTAACTACGTACCAGCAAGGCGGCGGCGTGAAATCCGCTTCAGCCGTCATTCCACTCTCTCATGAATTGCTTTACTGACCCAGCCAAGTCTGGTATCTGAGGGTCTTCGGTGTCGATTTCTCGCGCCTCAATCCAACTACTGAAACTTCGGTTCATCAAGTTCCCCGCTTCGACAACCGCGTAGGGGTTTTTGTATACCGGTCTAAATTCCGGAATCTTGTGATACTGGTGTAGCGGATTATGACATGTGACTAAATTCGCTTTGTCTATCGCATTCCACTGGCTGTGGACTGCGGCGCTGTGCTGTTGGAAGCGCATATCGTAGACATCCTTACAGCCAGCTTCCTGAGCGAGTTCTCTAGTATTCTTATCCGCCCAATGACCTACATCTACCGGCAGCAGGTACATCGCTCTCTGCGTCTCAATCTTCTGCTCTAAATCATCTAATCCCTGTTCAAGATCCCCCACCTCCTCATCTGGAAAATCAGAGGCTACGTTCTTGGAATGCTCCAGCAGTAACTTCTCTTGGCCGAGACCGTACTCAATGAAATCCTGGTAATCACTACGATCACCCTCTTGATTGAGCCACTCAAGCATTATATGCGTCTCAGACATACAGCGAAGGATGATACTGCCGATGTCGTTGGACCACATTGTCGGAGTCCCTGCAAGGGACGTGGCCAAATTTACCTGTCTCAGCAGTAGACCGTCTAATACCTCGTGTTTTCCGGTGAACTCCGCATCATGTTTCGCGTCCCACCAAAGATCAAGTAGAGTAGTTCGGAGATCTGTCTCGTACTCATGCCCGATTGCCGCGAGATTCTGAAAGAACTCCTGGTCGGGATGCGTCCCCTGTTCCTCCGCGTCTTGGTCCTCTTGCGGAAAGATGCATTCTGTTATCTTGAAGCCCCTCTGCCAGAATCGACGAGCCCAGTCACTCTGGTTCTCGTCACCCTCATTTGAGGCATTAGTCGCTTTGGTCGATGCTCTTACTACCGAGGCTAGTTCCCTTGACTTCTCCGTCTCGGGGTATCGAAATACCTCGTTGATATCCGCGAGAGGACTATCCGGAGAAATCATCATTCCACCTGTCGCCATCAGAGTTCCGACGAAAATACCCTGAACGTACGTGGAAAGCTGAGACCGTCGGTCCGAAAGGTCATCCACGATCTCAGCCAGATAGCCGAGGTGATGATCTTCTTCTGGTGGTGTTTCATCAAATAGTGATGACTTGGGATACGACGGATAGTAGGCGATGAGTGGCTCTAAGCCCTGAAACAGATCCTCAAGGATATCGTCATCCAACGCCTCTTTCAGGCTACTGAATTCTGAGGACGAGAGTTCATCGTAGTCGCTGGATAGAACGAAGTCACCTCCGTCATGAATCTCCTGTGCCTCCTCTGCGCAAGCGATAGCGATATCTACTGTCCGCTTTCCACCAACAGTATCGTACATTAACGCAATCCAGAGGAAATCGGGCATTCGCTCACGCGCCCACCGTACCATCTGCATAGACCCTCCGACAGAATCAACGAGGGGTGGGACGAGGGTCGTCCGTCGCCAGCGGTGATCACCTAAAACCTCGTCGTCATCGTCAGCCATAGAGGCACAAGTGTGTCAATTGAAATAAAGCGTGATGAATCAACCACTACCCATTTCCGAATCATCTTCCCGACGCCATCAGCGTAGCACAACCTCCGTCCAGTAGCCAAGATGGAGAACGCACACTTATGGGGCTCCTACGTAATCGCTTCTACATACTGAATAATGTCTGAGCAATCTGGATCTTCACAGGGCCGGCAGGAGCGGACGGAACTCCCCATCGAACGCGGATTCCCCATCGAGCGCGTGAACGAGATCGCCGCCAAAGAGGGCCGGGCGAAGATGCACTACCGGCCCATCTACACGATGCACAAATGGTGGGCGCGACGCCTCGGCTGTGTTTTCCGCACTATCTCGCTCTACACGCTGCTGGACGACCCTGAGAAGGTCTCTGTCTACGAACCCGGCCACGAGGGCAGTACGCTCGCATCCTACGGCGACGACGCTGACGGTGAGTCCGACCTTGACGTCGCGTCTCTCCTCGAACGCGTAGACATGACCGATCCGGAGAGTCTCTGGGAGCTCTATCCGAAGGACGTCCGCGTCGAGGACAAGAAAATCCTCGACCCGTTCATGGGTGGTGGCACATCACTCGTGGAGGCGTCACGCTTCGGTGCTGAGGTCGTTGGCAACGACCTGAACCCTGTTGCGTGGTTCGTCACCAAAAAGGAACTCGAAGCTGGGCAAACCGATGTCGAGGAGCTTGAGCAAGCATTCGAGCAGGTCAAGGAAGACGTCGCCGACGAGATCACGCAGTACTACAAGACGCCCTGCCCGAACGGCGACCACGAAGCGGACGTGATGTACAACTTCTGGGTGAAGGAGTTGGATTGTGTTTCCTGCGGGCACACGGTTCCGCTGTTCAAGGATTACCGCATTGCTGCTGGTCGCTATGAAAATGACGACAAGTACAACGTGCTATGTCCGGACTGTGGTTCGGTGACGCTAGTAGATGACTGGCAGTCGGAGGGTGTTTGTAACGACTGTGGTCACGGCTTTGTCCCGAAGGAAGGAAACGTCTCACGCGGGGGGAAGTACAATTGCCCTGACTGCGGGCAAAAGTACGCGATTACGGACGCGATTCAGGAACAGGGAGGATATGATCTCCGACTCTATGCTGTCGAATATTACTGTGACCATTGTGATGAAGCTGGCAAGGAAAAGAGTGTACACAAAGGGTATAAGAAAGTAGTAGCTGAGGATACTTTTCTTTTTGAGGAAGCCAAACAAGAATGGGAGACCTCTGAGGAACTCCACGAATATCGGCCCGATGAGAAGATTCCACCTGGCCATATGACTTCTGAGCGGAACCCAGTATTTGACCACGGATATAGTGAATGGACAGACATGTTTAATGAGCGGCAACTGTTGTCCTTCTCGAAAATCCTTCAGTCGATAGATCAGCTTGAAGATCAAAACATGTCTGAGTACCTCTTGCTGGCGTTTTCTGATTCTCTTCGGACGAATACTATGATGGTGTCGTATGATATGGGCTACAACAAAATTGGGGACTTCTTCAGAACGAACTCCTTTGACCCTCCTATGTATCCCGTCGAGAACAACGTCTGGGGTGCAGAATTTGGACGTGGAACATTCAAATCGTCCTTTGATATGGTCAAGACCGGGGTAGAATACGCTTCTGCGCCTACTGAAAGATATGTTGATGATGGTGAGTCCGTAAAATCAGAACCATTCTCCAAGCCGATTGGTGAGAATTCAACTATTCATCTTGGTGATATGAGAAAGTTAGAAACAAAGAATGAATTTGATGCTGTGATTACAGACCCACCCTACTACGACAACATCATTTATTCGGAGGTTGCAGACTACTTCTACGTCTGGTTAAAAACGCTACTCGAAGACCGTTATGAGGGATTCGACGAAGACCAAACACCTCGGGCTGAGAGTATCGTTGCTAACCCGTATCTTGGTAAAGGGTCGGAAGAGTTCGAATCCGAGCTACATGAAGCATTCACTTCCATCCGAACAGCGCTCAAAGACGACGGAGTCCTTTCGTTCACATACCATCACAGTGACTCGGAATCCTGGGGAGAATTACTAGAATCACTCTGTGATGTAGGATTTGAAGTGACTGCCACATATCCTGTTACTGCAGATATTAGCAAGTTCATCGAGGGCGAAGCCGTCTCCTTCGACATCGTCGTCGTCGCCCGCCCCATCTACGACACAGAACCCGCCTCATGGAACTCTCTCCGCCGTGACATCTACAGGACTGCTCGACGCACCCGCCAGCAACTCGAAGAGAACCGCGACCTATCCCGTGGCGACATTGGCGTGATGGAAATGGGCGCGTGTTTCCGCGAGTACTCCAAGCACCACGGGAAGGTGCAGCGCGACGGCGAGATTATGAGCGCGAAGGAGGTCGTCCAAGAGATCTACGGTATCATCCAGGAGGCCAGTGACATCGGCGTCGAAGACGTGTTCATCGACCTGCTTGATACGCCGAACCCTTCGTTCGACGATGTCAACAAGCTCTGCCGCGGGACTAACGCCGCGCCGGAGGACCTCAAGGAGACACACCTATACAATCAGGACGACGGCTTCGAACTCGGCACGTGGGACAACGAGAAGCGCCAAGCGTACATCCAGGAGCACGTCAACGGCGACGGCGGCGACCACCTCTCGAACCTCGACAAGCTCCAGTTCCTCCGCTACCGCTACGAGAAGGGTCAGGCGGTCCAGAACTATGTCGAAAAGTGGGATGTCGATGACGACCTGCGTGAACTCGCCGGTCGGCTTGCCGACGTGACCGGCGACGACACGTACACGCGGGTGCTCGGAGATCGGGACATCACGAGCTACTGAGCCCGGTAGCAGCTCTCCGTACCGTAGAATCGAAAAATCGGTGCGTGTCCTGTGCCCACGTCCGTCTTCGACGCCTATTGGCTTGCACCCCAAGGCTTCTGGGATATGGTCACACAGGCTCTACGCAGCACCGTTGCGCTCGATAGTTGATTAGCCACGCCGTGAAATAGAGCTTTGGATGGGTGACCGAGGTACGCTGTTGGAGCGAATACCATCCTGGGAACTTTCTACCTCCTCCGAACACACAACCATATGGAATCGGGAAAGAAGTCGTTAGAGGAACTGACGACAGCAGGGGTGTTCCACGTTCCGGAGTATCAGCGCTACTACTCGTGGACTGAACCGGAGTGGGATGACCTCTGGACTGATCTCTACACGCTTCCGCCGGACAAACAGCACTACTTCGGGACGATCATCATCCAGAAGACGGACGAAACGGAAAGCGGTGGGAGTACCGGTGGCTACGGCTCTTCGAGAGAAAAGCCCATCAACCTCCTTATCGACGGCCAACAACGTCTCACCTCGCTTGCGCTGCTGGTTCGCTCGATGACGGAGTTTCTGGAGGAAATCGCACCGGAAACGGATCACGAGGCCGAGATACTCGCCGACGTCGAAGAGATGCGAGAGACACTTCTCGTTGAGGACAACATCTACCAGCTCCAGCTCCTCGACGAGGAGGACAACAAGTACCTCGAATGGCTACTCACGGGCCACGACGTTCACGAACCGGACCGCCCGTCTCAGCGGAAGATGATCGAGGCGAAGGAATACTTCGACGACCACCTCGACGACCTCACCGCATCCCCCGATGTCGATCCCGTGGACGTCGCTACGGAACTCAAGCTACTCTGGGAGACCATCCTCGAACTTGAACTGATGGTGTACGTTGTTGACGCAGCCAATCCCGAGAAGGCGACGCTCATCTTCGATAGCGTCAACGACCGAGGTCGGTCGCTCTCTACGTTCGACAAGACCAAGTCGTTCCTGATGCGGATGGCATACCTCGCTGCGGATACTGAGAGCGAGGCCCAAGCGACCATCCGCCGAATCCGGCAATCGTTCGGGGAGATGTACAACGATCACCAGACGATGTTGGAATCACCGTACGTCACCGATATTAGCGATGACGCAGTCCAGCGCTACCACTTCATTTCGCATTTTGACTGGTCGAACTCCGACGAGTACAGTGATCCCGCCTTCCTTAGCGAGCTGAAAGAGCACATCCGCAAGCTTCGACAGGAAGATCCACGAGCGTGCTTGGAATACATCAAAGACTACACCAACAGCTTGGAACGCGGATTCAACGCGTTATCGAAGGTGTTAGACTGTACCGGTGATGACGAAATTTCGACCCTCGTCCAGCGAATACACCGTCTCCGTCACGCGACGAAGTTCTACCCGTTGCTCCTCAAAGCGTGGCCGAATCTTGATGACGATGGCAGGCGGGAGCTCCTGAACGCGGTTGAGACGTACATCTTCCGCGTCTACTCGATTGGTAACCATCGAAGTCACACCGGTGAGTCCAGCCTCTACGTCCGCACACGAAACATCAGCGAAGACAGTCCAGCCGATATCTGGGTGAGCAAAGTCGTCTCCCTAATGAACCGGTACGAGGACGACTCGCAGTTCCGACGATCCCTTTCAGCCGCGGATCTGTACTCGAAAGCGAGCTCGCAGGACCTCCGGTATCTCTTCTACTTCTACAACGAACACCGAGCTGACGAGAAGGGTGAGCGCGGTGGACCATCGCTCACGGAAGCGATGAGCAACGAATACACGGTCGAACACATTTGGCCACAGAGTCCCGACGAACTACCCCTCGAGGATGCCGACGAGTATCCCAGTCCTGAAGCGCGGTACGACGCATACGTTGATCGACTCGGGAATCTCACGCTTGCGAGCAGACCGTGGAACTCGAAGTGGGGGAACGCTACATTCGAGACCAAGTGTAACGAGGGATACGTGGAGTCGAAGCTCTGGGTGCAATGGGATATCCAGAACGACTACGACGATTGGTCCGTGGAAAACATCGAGGACCGCGAGGAGACGATAATCGACTTTGTCCTCGACGAATGGGCGACGCCCGAGACACGACTTGGAGACATCGAAGAGCCGGCGGACGCGATTGACCGGCTTACGAAGGAGGAACAGTTCGTTCTCAAGGCACTCCGCCAGAACACAGGTGGCGCGGTTCGTCGTGTTATTCACGGAGACGCGACCGAGCTTCCGGACTCACCATTCGATGAACCGAATTCGAACGGTACAGAACGAAATGAGGTAGGTTCAATTCTGAGCCGTCTCCAGAACGTTGGCCTCGCTGAGCAGAACAAGCATACCTGGTCGCCCACCGACGAGGCGCTTGGCATTGATCTCCCGACCTAACGCCCAACTACCGCGATCGGTATAATGCACTTCGACGCGTTAACTCACTGCAAGACCTCCGACGGGACGGTTGAGGTACCGCACCCCTTTTTGACCCCTCGGCGACGTGCTATAGGTAATGGCAGCCCCCGGACAAATACCCGGACAGTACAATCTCGTCATTGAAGGTGCCTACGAGACCTTCGAACACCAGATCCCCGTGAAGGAGTTCCTCCAGCGGCTCAAGGAAGATGATGTTCCCGAGAAAGTGAGTGTCGTCGGACTCTCGGATGCCCTGAGTGATGAGGATCTGGCGAACGAACTCGCCCGTGAGATGGATCAGCGTGCGAACGATCTGGAGTATCAAAGTCCCACGATACAGTTCGTCATCGAAGGGTCGTTTCACCGAAGCGGAAAGACCTACGACCTTCGGTACGATGACGAACTCTACTCGCTTCAGCAGGTCTTTGGTCCACAACTTGAACGGAAAGAAGGTGGGGAGTGGCTCGTCGCGCCGTTTTAATCCTCAGTACTGGTCATAACCTCGTATGTAGTGTTGTACTATTTCGAAAAGGGGCGCAGAATCGACCGCACCCTATTCAGTATGGTCTTTGAGAGTTCTACTCCGGGTAGTGCCTTTCAAGGCCTGCAGTACTCGTTCTTCGACGGCGTCGCAGGCGTCGGTGTCCACAACAGAGTATCCGTCCTCTCCTCTCCTGATCTTCTCTATAAATGCCCTTCTAAATGCAGCTTTCACTGAAGGGTATTCGATTATCGGATCGTAGTGTCGGTCGAAGGTATCGTACAGCGACAACAATGATTCGAGAGGGAGGAATGCAACTGGAATCTCTTCCTTCTCCACATCCTCACTCTGCTCGAACCACTCCTGTACACGAGAGGCGACATAGGGGAATTGACCTTCTCGGAAGTTATTCGAGACGAAGAGGTGGGCGTCCAGGTTTTCGTCATCTGAGAGCGAAACTGAGAGAGCACCACCGAGATTTTCCGTAACCATGTACCAAGCAGCTTTGTTCTTCTCACCGGCATCGAGATCGTATCCCTTCTTTGTGTAGGTGAGTTTCGGGTCGTAACTTGCGATGAAGTAACCGTCGTCTTCAGGAATTACGAGACAGCCATCTGTTTCCGTCTCTCCTTCTCGTCCCCACCGCTCGGTGAAGAGGAACATAAATTTCAGGAGATAGAACACGTCCCGTTCAAACTCGTTGTAATCGTAATCCTCCTTCAGTTCCTCCCGCTCCTCCTGTGAGAGATCGTCGAATTCGCCTGCTGCACCGCGCTGATGTAGGTCCTGAAGGCGTTCGAACGCTTCGTCAGCCCGACCAATAATTCGGTTTCTGAACTGGGACTTGCTGTCACGAATCGCTGAGGTAAGAAGATCCTCTGGAGAATCAGTCATCAACAGGTCGTGTAGGTCAATCGTCCCGAAGTGCTCTCGCCCGTTGAGATACGCTTTCCCATAAACGACGAGAACCGAGTTTAGCAGGTATTGATTAATTCGTCGAGGAAGGCGGCCATTTCCGAGACAATAGTTGATGTACTCATACCGGTGCGTGTTGGCTTCTTTTCCTGCACTCGCCACTTCTTGGAATGTGGCTCGGATGTAGTCGTTGTGTTTCGTCTCATACCCATCGATTGAGACGTCCAAGAAGTTGATGCCATTATCTGAAAGCGTATCACGGATCTCTTTTAGCGACTCAAATGCTGCTTCATGGATCGCCTCATCGTCAACGCTGACCTCCCGCCGGATGTCGTCTCTGAAACTATCACCTTCACATTCGTCACATTCGTCCGGCTTTTCTTCCTCATATACCTCGTGACAGCGATAACACTCATATGTGTCAATCTCGGCTACGTCGATGAATTCGTTCAGAAGTGACTGTTCTTCTTCCGGTAAATCCTCGAAATATCGGTTATACGTCTCAACTGCCCCCGTGAGAATCTGGTGGAAGATGTATGAATCTCGTAGTTGGACGTCATATGGATAGATGCTATCGAATGAGATGCCCAGTTTGTCCTCGATCAGTAATCGAATTGCCTCCTTTTCTGACTCGGGCAGGTACCGGTCTTGGATCTCAAAGTAAAATCCTGTTTCTTCCCGCTCTACTTTCAGCTCGACCTTCTTCCCCGTCTTGTTGTGGTTGAAGCCGAGATGGGACAGTTCGGATAAGCTCTGAAGATCGACTAGTTCCTGAAAGACGGCTTCTGAGTTGAGATCATTTCGAACTCCCGTAGGGTTGCTGAGGGAGAGGGATGATCCATCGGGGAGATAGGTTCGTTGGAACTCTACCTCGGTGAGTGTGAGCGCTTCAATCTCATCGTTGAAGATTGACGCAAGTCCATCGATGACGTGCTGAGTTGTTTGTGATCGCTCTATTCTGTCAACTCCATCACTATCTGTAAAGGTCTTTGAGAACTTCTTGATTCGACTCTTTGCACCTCGTACCTCTATCTCACCACCACCATTTTTCCGAACGAATAGTGGGTGGGCACGCTCGAACAAGCGACTTCGGACACGATCGTCTTCCCGAGTGGTCACACGAACCTCTTTACTCGGCCACACCAGTGTAAAACCGTCAATCAACTCTTCGACGAAGAGACCCTCATCTTCGAGTCGGCGAAGTTCGTCCTCGAAATTAGTTTCCACCTGGAAACCGTTGCCTCCGCTGCTCTTTTGCGCCCATTTTTCTTCTGCCCAGATGGTGAGTAGAAGCTGTTGTGCAGGATCTTGTGATTGGTCCTTTAATTCTGCGAGTAAGTCGTCGACTGACTCAAACCGAGAGTCAATTCGTTTCGTTCGCCCAACGTAGAAATCCGATACGAGATTTTCAAGCGTCCGTTCTGACTCCGGGATTTTATCATATTTCTTCCCGAGCAGTAGACCCCAGAACCCGTCATCGTTCGAAAGGGGGTCATGTGATGTCATCTCGTTACTCATTCAACTATCTAATTAGTGTGAAACCAGGTATAAAGAGACTGTCGGACGAAACTACTGTTCAGAGCAGTTTCAGCGGTCCCTCTTTCTCCACTTCATCGGAACCATTCTGGAGGAAATAGAGGTCGATCCACTCCTGCCCGTGCTCGCGGCAGAATACCGGGATGCACGTCGTCGTATGCTCGTAGCGCTGTTCACAGCGCGTCTCGATCTGTTCTCGCGTCCAGTCACCGTCTTGCTCTAGGTCGTACCGATTGCGAACTTCCCACGAGTGTTCGTCGGCAGCGGCCTTGAGGACGCGGAGCGAGAAATCCCGAGTATCTTTGAACGTGAACGGACCGCTCATCGATGTCGCTTCGCTCAGGGCAGTCTCTTCGACGCCGTCGAGACACAGTCGATTCTCTGCGACGGCGCGGAAGGCTTCGAGTTCAGCAGATTTCTCGACGAGGACGTCGTGTAGGTAGTTGTGGACGACGTCGCCGTATCCATCCAGAGTGAACGACTGCTCGGGTGAGACGATCTGCAGTTCAGCTCCGGTCTGGGCGACTCGGCGACGCTTCGGTTTGAGTAGCGGGCACAGGAACGCGAGCCGGTCAGCATGGAGGAGGTAGGCGTAGCTGAACAACCGAGACCGAGACGGCGATTCCTTCACTGGGTCGTGGCCCTCTGCGTAGTATTTCGAGTCTAGCACAGCTAGTGTCTCGTCGCCCTCTTGTAGCGCATGGTCCGGTTCGTGGTAGATCTGGCCCTCACCCTCGAACGGATTCACGGACGGTGACCGGACGGGCGTCACGTCGTCGAGGCCGCCAAGGTGGTCGTATGACTTGATATACGAGAGCTCCCGCTCAATGACGACCTGTGAGTACTGCTCGAACAGCGACTCCATATTCAGAACGTAGTCCACGACCAGTTCTCGCGGGCCGTCTCGGAGTTGCTGGCCGAGTGACGACGACATCACCGCTTTGGCGACGTCGAACGCCTTCTGGTAATACCGGCGCTGCTTCGGGAGGTCGCTGAGCGAGAGGCGTCGATACGCGTCCATCCGGTCTAACCCGCTGCTAACACCCATACTCTCCAGGCGCTCCACCTCTCGGTGAACCTCTGAGAAGATACGGTCGTATGCAGGGTGGTCGTTCTCGTGAGAGTTCTGTCGAAAGAGCCGAAGTAGCGTCTTCCCCGCGTAGTGGAGCAGCGAGTTCGCGGCGTTGTCGTACTCGGTCTCGTTGCGTATCCAGTGTGGCTCCAGCGTCCCCTGCGCGTGGTTCATAAGCGTCTGTTCGACATCGATCTCTCCCCGACCGTCCAGACTGTCGAGCCGTCGGATGACCAAGTCGCGGATGTACCCCTGCCGATGAATCGTCTCTAACCCATCGAGGTAGTTGATCGCCAGCACAACGAAGACATCGTCGAGATGGATGTCGTCAGAGAGGAAATCCTGCAGCGGGATCCCGTGATATTCGATGGAGCGGTTCTGGTCGTAGACCGCCAGCAGCATGTCGAAGATGTGCTCCCAGTCGATCTTCGGATCGACCTGGACCTTTGACGACGGTGTGAGGCTCACAACGCCGATGATGTCCGTCGCTTCGACGTGGAGTACCTCGTTCTCGTCGCCGTCAACGGTGACTGTGACGACTTCGTACTCCTGCTCGCCGTCAAGTGCTGCTTGGCTCTTCGTGAAGACGCCGGGACTCTGCTGTGTGAAAGATGCGCGACGAAGCTGATCCCCGATGGACGACGGACAGCCCTCTATCCGGATTTCCCCGCGTTCGGGGACGTTGAAGGTGTCCTGCCCGTACTCGTAGACTTCGTCAACAGTGCTCATTACTCGTAGGAGCCCATCTGACGACGTTCCTGTTCGAGTTCTCGCTCGGCTAGCTCTGCAGCAGGGGCGAGATCGAATTCCTCGAACTCGCCGTTCATCGCGCGGTAGTGTTCCGCGATCCGCTCGATCTGCGGGAATGCGGCGGCGTTCAGGAGTCGCGGAACGATGTACGTCCGGAACGCCTGTCCGACCGCATCTTTCTGGTCATACTCGTACTCCCCGCCTTCTCGACAGCCGACGCCAAGGAAGACGGCGACGTCGCGGTAATGCATCGGGCCGAAGCGCATGATCGACCCTTGTGATGTCGATTCGTGGCCGTGGTTGATTCCCTGGTAGTCCCGCTCAAACAGGCGGAGGATCTCGCTTTCTCCGAGGTCCGTGTGGTCGGTGACGTGCGTGGTGATCCAATCTTTGAACAGCTGCCGGCGCTTATCCTCCTCGTACTCGTCCAGCTCAATCATGGCGAACCGGCGGGTGATCGCGTTGTCGAGTTCGTTCACCGTCCGGTCGGACATGTTCATCGTACAGATGATGTTCACCCGCTCGTCCAGTTCGATGGTCTCCCCCTCGTCGGTCTCGAAGATAGTCTGATGGGGGTTCTCGATGGCGGTGTACAGTGGGCCGAAGATCTTCGAGATGTCGGCTCGCGTGATCTCGTCGAGGATGACGCCGTACTCGACGTCAAATCGGCGGGCACGCTGAACAGCTTCGGACACGCATCCGAGTTTCGTTCGGTAGCTTAGCGAGTCACCGGTGTAGTCTGGGCTGATCCCGCCGATGATGTCCGACGGCGTCCACGAGGGTGTCGCAGTGTTGAGCGCGTACCCGATGCCGGTCTCACGAGCGAGCTGCTTGGCGAAGGTCGTCTTCCCTGTTCCGGTCGGTCCGTACAGGACGACGGGCTTCCCAGTTTCGAGTGCGACCTTGGCGTTGCGCTCCACATCGTTTGGGACGAGTATCTCTTCGGGCGTTTCGTCACCGCGGAGACTCACGATACGCTTGAGCCGATCCGACGCGAGTGCCGACTCAAGCACGGCACGTCGCACCCGTCCGAGTCCACGCTTCCCGTCGTGGAGTACGTCGAGTTTCTCGTCCTCGATCAGGAACTCCAGTACGTCTTCGTTCTCGGCATTACGAATCGCTTCGACGACATCGTCGGTTACACGGCGAAGAATTCCGACTTCGTCTTTTGCGTCCTCAAGCGTATAGTCGTCCGACGAGTCACTCATTATCGAATACAGGTCGCCCACAGTATATAAAAACCCGTTCAAAACAAATTTTGTAACCTGTCCAGGATGCTATTTTAACCGCATAAGTGAGCTCGGTCTGCAGAATTTTGCTCCGAAACAACCGAATAGCGATTTCGACTTACAGAACGCCCTCAAGAGCATCGTCAGCCAGCACAAGCATAGATTAGCGATCAGTGACGCGGGCGTTTTTCACTCCCCTGCCAGCGGGTGGAGGAATCAGATCGTGAGTTCACACTCCACCGCAGCGACCGGAGACGCATCCGACTCGTTCCCAACGCTGCCCCAGAGTTCTGACCGACGTGACGAACGCGCTCGTAACGAAACGATGGATGTCGCGCTCCTCAAGCAGGGCGGCATCTACTCAGTCACTGGCGAGTCCGGGGAGACCTACACTGTCGACCTCATCGACGAAACGTGTACTTGTCCGGATTACCAAGACCGCGATCCAGAGGGCGGCTGTAAGCACGTCCGACGCGTCGCTATCGAAGTCAACGAAGAGACGGTCCCCCGCCCCGACGGGAAACTCCCGACATCGGCACTCACCACATCAATCCAAGAGGACGACGACAACGACGTCCGTGAGGACGCTGACTATCAGCAGGCAGAAGCCGCTATCATCGACGCCATCCAAGACCGCGAGGAAGAAATCGCCCGGCTTCAGTCAGAGATTGAGGCACTCGAATTCGTCACCGACACGCTCGATGCCATCCGCAACCCTGGCGAGGACTTTAGTCTCGACGCGATTCGCGACCAGCGATAAATAACTTACAGCTCCACACGCTATGAATTCGTCCACTCACCACGATCGAACAGTAACCATCGACATACAGATTCCCCTTGGTGCAACAGAGGACCTCGACGAATCAATTCCAGCCGACATCTACGCCGACTGGCTTCAAGAACGCCTCAATGAGGGACTTTCCGATCTCTCTGCCACCCCTGACCATCCCGGTGTTCTCGAGGTCGACGTCGACGCCATCACGGTAACCGAAGTCACGAGGCACGAATCGGGCCCCGCTTACCGCCCCAAGTAACTACTATTTCGAGCCCAATTTTTCTTCTCCGTTACAGGCGCGAAGAGGTTTCAATAACAAATGACATACAGCACTCGAGACGAGGACTCCGTTGCCTCACTCCTCGTCCCTGACGACACCTCACAAGCCGCACTCATCGAACTTTTCGACACGCTGGAACGTGCCGGCTTTGGTATCGCCCTCCGCGATGGCTACGACTCCCAAGACGCCATCGCGTACGACCTCACCAAGACCAGCTCGCTCAACGATATTGTTCCGTCTCCCGGCTCGCCCGAAGACTACGACGCGGCCTATCGAGAGATGCAAACAGGCATCCTCAGTGGCCCAGCCTTTGAAGCCGCTATCGCCGTTCTCGCAGCCCATACGGCAGTCGCAACGCAACACCTCATCGACGGCGAGCGCGCAGATCCAGACATCGACGATCTAGATGAACGCTCACTCGAGTCGGCAATCTCTGAAACCGAGACGCAGATCACTGATGCCCTGTACGAACGGGCCCTAGAGAACGTGGAGGTCGACGTATGACGTCTGAAAAGAACACGCCGGTTCCGATGACCTGCCCGGAGTGCGGCGGCCGGTCGTTCTCTTGGATCATCGAAGAAGTCCAGTTCGGCGACATCCAGAAGTACGAGGACGGTACTTTCGAAGAGGTCGGTATGAAGCGCGGTGAGGTTGTCGGAAGTGACGTTGAAAATGAGGGCGTCTACTGTACGAACTGCGATGAGCGCCGCGATCGCGACGAGCTCGTTCCGGACGACGAGGTGACCGCCATCAACCAAGAGAGCGCGTGATTATCCCTTTCATCCCGTCGCCGGAGTAGTCCTGACTCACCAACACCCCCGGACTTCCGTCGTAACCTGATCTGATACTATGTCCAACGCATCCACCACGCCATCCGACGACACCGATTCGGCCGCACCGTTCGCCACTCTCAGCCGGCTTGCGTACGCCCACGTAACGCACGCCCCACTCCACGAACGCTATATGCCCTCGGGCAACTTCGAGGCTGTCGGCAAGCCCGGCGAATTCGGTCCGGTAGACCCCGAGACTGGGGCTGAATATCGCGCTCTCGGTGGCCTCAATCATCAGTACAACCGCGACTACAAGGTCGGTAGCTCATATCCAAAGACTGTCTTCGTTTACGCCGAGGATGCCTCCGGTGAATCCCTCTCCCACAATGCACTCGAAGCCATCCTTGATGATCGGAATCTCTGGTCGGATGCACTCACAACCGTCCTCCTCCCGAAAGGTATCGAAGAAGACCAAGCAACCTGGTACTCCGCGTTCCAATTCCGTCCCCCGGAGCGCGCACCGAGCCTCCGCCGGGTCAAGCGCCAGCTCGACCGCGTCTTCGACGACGCAGAGATCTATCGCGAAGGCCCGTTCCTCGATGCTCGAATCTGGCACGAGTAGTCGCACCACCTGTTGTTTTTCGCCCCCATCAGAAGTGAGGTGCACAAAATGCGATCGTTCCTTCCACCGTCAGAATTCGATCTCTCGGATCTCCCCGAGAGGCTCGATGTCGAACAGCAACTCAAAAACCGACAGGGAGTCCATATGGCGTTTGCGACGACAGCCCTCACGGTCGACATACTCGGTCGTGATCAAGGCGAACGCCACGATGCCCTGAAGGGACTCATCCAAGCGTGGGACTACATCGCCCGCCAACACGGCGAGGACGTATACGTCGAGTACACCGGGAAGCCGTGGCAGTCACTCAACATCGACGTCGTCGACCGCACCGACGAGCCCGCAGCAGGAGGCGAGATCAAGCAATACGGTGTGCTCAACACGGAACGAGACGTCCTCCTCAAGCTTGGTCAGTTCGGCCCGACACTCACAACGAACCGTGAGAAGGCGGCCAAGCAGGCACGGGCGGACAGCCACCTCGAACTCGTCGAGGTCAAGAGTATTCCGTTCGATCAAAAGAACCCACTCTCGCACTAACCAAAGGAGAATATGACCTCAGAACCCCAGCGCCAGCTTCCCACCGAAACGTCCGACGCCGTCTCCGCACACATCGCCGCTAGTGAAGAGGCCAGTGACCTCACCTTCCAAGACGCCATCGAGGCGCTCCGAGAAGGGATCGATGGCTACGGGGACCGGGTTCACGCAACGGCCGAAGTCCTCCGTGCCGTCGACGACCTCGGAGTCCCGAACAACATTCTAACCCACCCCCGTGTCGAACAAGGTATCTGGCGATACAGCCACGACGCAGACACCGTCCGCCGCGAGATCGAGATCACCATCGAGCGCGAGGCAGACGACGACGTCACCGTCGACGAGATTGTCGCCGCTTATCGCGTCGCCGCCGCCCGTCTCGACACGCCTATCGACGTGGACTAACCCACCACGTCCTAATCCGCTAGTAGCCCCGCGGGGTGTCAAACCCAGCAGCTCCCTTCTCAAGCCTTCCATGACAGTCATCGTCATCAACATCAAAGAAGAGCGAATCGACTCCGAAGATCAATCTCCCTCAGACGTTCTTGAGTCACTCCTCATCCCCACCAAATCGCCGGACGATGATACTGTCGGTTCCGAATACGTCCAGAAACTCCTCCGACAGCTTCCGTCCGACGCACTCAAAATCCGGCAATCAATTCATGAACCGGACTGGGGATTCGGAGAGCCCTGTCCCGTCTGTGGGACCGAAGCCCTGAGCGCTATGACGGTCAGCGAAGACATTTACAACTCGAGTCACGGCGAGTTCGAGTTCGTCGAGACTGGCGACGCGAACGGTCCCGTCCTCTCGGTTATCTGCCCCGAGTGCCGGACGTACCTCTCGCACGTCCCATACCAAAATCTGACCACTTGACCGATGGCATCCATCGACACCGATCCCGATATTACCGTCGGATACTCACGGCTCTCGCCAAACGCCGTGTGGTGCTTCTTCGACGAGATCGACGATGTCCCGAATCTGACCGCCGCCGAAGAACAGGGAGAGGCGTGGGAGGCCCTTCTCGACGGCGACCGCATCGGAACGGCAGTCGTCGGTACCGTCGGAACGTCGTTCCTGAGTCGAATCATCATCACACCGAACGCGCGACGGATGAGCGTCGCGACCGCAGTCTTCGACCGCCTCCAAGACGTGTATTGGTGCCTCCGCTGCCGCGTTCACAAGGATAATCAAGCTGGCATCAGGCTCGTCGAATCCACCGGATTCCACCGGAAACGGAAGGGTCGCTACGGCGAACTTTGGTGGTACGATACACAACTCGACAACGTCGACGACAAGTAACCCCTGGGTGGCTTTCTCCCGTCCCAGGACCGTGCAGACGTATGAATCCAGAACTCGTCCATCCATGTGGGAACATCACGGCCGTACTCCCGCTGCTTGACCCAGCCCAGCAGCGCCGCTATCAAGACGCCCTCAAGCGACGGGCCCGCGGCCACCTTCCACAGCGGTTCGACGCTTGCGCCGGCCGCGACGAGGCTCGCACATACTACGAGGGAAAGCCGACACCCCCATCCGGACGGCTAAGTGTGCCTCACCGTTACGGATGCCGATGAAACCCCCGTTGGGCTGGTACTCCCCACTTCCGCTCGAGACGCGTTTAGGGTACACTCTGAGGCGTTACAGAGGTCCCAGTCACTTATCCAGGGGGGGTGACCATCACCTAGTTGGGGTTACCAACGTCTGTCCCGATTCCGTGTTTGCGCTGGGACCAACGAAGGAGACCACCAACGACTATAACTCGTCGCGATGTTTCGACAAGTAAATGCCGAACAATCTTGAAAATGAGTCAGCGGAAGGGTCATCCGCAGACTCAGAGGATATCGTACTCTCCTCGTATGTTGCGTATAATCGGAAGGTCTTTCCAAAAATAGTTGACCTCCACGTTGAGGACGGGGCAACTATTGCTGACGTGACTTATGGACGCGGGAACTTCTGGACCGACGTGCCGGACGAGAAGTACAAAGTATACAAGACAGATATCGACCCTGAAAAATCACCAGATAGTGAAGAGGGAGTCGATTGCCGTGACCTCCCCTACGAAGATGGTGAAATCGACTGTGTAGTGCTAGACCCTCCCTATGCAGAAGGATTCTTCCGGCGAAATAAAGACCACCTTGCAGGGAATGGCTCACATTCCAATTTCCGATCGAATTACTCTACAGGTGATGTGCATACCGGGGGGTCGAAGTATCACCAAGCAGTCTTAGACCTCTACTTTGAAGCGGGGAAGGAAGCCAAACGAGTACTTAATGATGACGGTGTTTTTGTGGTGAAAGTTGGAGATGAGGTGAGCTCAAACACTCAATACTTGACACACATCCAGATAACAAACTTTTACGAGAGAGAGCTGAGGTTCTACACGAAGGATTTGTTCGTCGTAGAACGTCACAACAAACCCTCTGTTTCCGGAATGCACAATCAAGTTCACGCACGCAAGAACCACTCTTTCTTTATGGTCTATAAAATGGATGGAGAGCCACAGAATATCCTCGAAACAAGTTGAAGACAGTTCAGCGGACCGTGAAGATCTCCATCCCGGTATCGAGGGGCATCGGGCTTACCGGGATCTGGAGTAAGTCGGTCACGTCCCCTCGTAGTGTTGCTTCCCCGTCGCAGGAATTACTCACTTCAGAGAACAACATCTTCCAAAGACGCGCATTGTCGTAGTCGTCAGAGTGCGATGGGATAAACTCAATCAGTCGTTCGCTCACGATAACGATGAGCTTCTTTTTCATTCGGCTCAACGCGACATTGAGTCGGTTCGGACTGAGAATGAACTCCGCTTCTCTTCGGATGTAGTCAGGGTCGCTTACTGTACTCGATAAGATGATCACGTCGCGTTCACTCCCCTGAAATCTATCGACTGTATCAACCACACCTTCGCTAACTTTGCTTCCCAACGAGTCAATCAGACGACCCCGTTGGGCGTTGTGAGGAGTGATTATCCCGATATTTTCCTTTGAACGGTCAATCGGGGTGATTAGGCTATTTACAATACCCGCCTCAAGTGCGTTAGATTGCTGACTCTCGCTGTCTTGATGGACGACAATCGAAATTGGACAATCTGGATTGAGTACTGTGTCGATCGCCTCATTTCCCGTCTTGTTGACCGCAAGAGGGTCCCGGTGGGCTCGAAGATGAGGATCATCCTCGGTGAAGGAACGATATCTCACCCCATCACGTTCGTACACCAGCTTTCGCAAAATGCGAGCTACTTCCTCATCACATCGGTAGGTGATCTCCAGCCGATCTATCGGATACTCTACCGAAGTCGGCACCTCAACCTCGTCGAACTGCTCATCATCGCCAAACTGGTTCTCCCCACTCAGCAGCCGAAATAGGTCCATTACCGAAAGATACGGAACCAACTCTCGAATGGTTCGGCGGTCTTCTCGTTCCCAATCGTGCTTCTGGATGGGCGATAGTTGTCTGTGATCGCCTACGACTAGAGTCCTTGCTCCGTCTTTGGTAGATGACCCTGACATCAAGAAGTCAGTGACGGTCATCATACTGGCTTCATCAACCGCAAATAGGTCGAAGGTGGGTCGTATCGTCTCGTCAAATGCTTTCTTGATTATTCGATTTCCACCGCTCGGAGTTCCAAAAATGACGAAGCTGTCTGACCCTGCCCCCCAGTTGCTCAGTTGTTGTTGCCCCTCTAAGTCCCTTTTCAGGTCCTCAACCTTCGACTTCTCCGTATTGTAGTTGACCCGTTCAACATCAGTTTTAGTGGGGACAGAGTAGCCACGGTCACGCGATAAAGCGCGAATCAGGCGGAGCGAGTCTAGCTCGTCACACCCCTCTTCAGCCATAAGCGTATACTTGAAATCATCAACCTTCTTCAATATCGCGTTAACTGCTCGATGTGAGGGGGCTACAACTAACGCGCGAATGCTTCCTCCATCGTTCATCTGGTCATATGAGGCACGCAGGAGCCCATGGGCAAGCGCCAAGGATTTTCCTGTTCCCGGGGGACCCTGAAGGATAGCAAAGTCATCCTCTTGGCGAGTGATGAATCTTTCTTGGCGGTCGTTTGGATAATCAAGTGAAGAACTACTCTCGACAAAGTCGAGGTATCCACGGTTTGGCTCTCCGTCATTGCTCATACATCATCACCCCGAATGAGGCCGTCCAAGAGGTGATAATAATGGTATCTCGGATTTTGACTGGGGCGATTTGATTGCAGTTCTTCTAGCACGTCGTGGGCGTGTGTTGAGGTCCAGTCGTCGGTCTGTCTATCCAAAATGTACCTATCTCCGGGTTTGAGGTGAACACAGCGGACGCCATAGCTATAGCCCGCATCTGCTTCGTTTTGTACCCACACGTCGTGCCTGTGAACGTACTCAAACGTGTCTGGATTCGTGTTTGGTATGAAATTGCCATCTGTGTTGAATTCACTACAGCGGAGTGTGATGCTGCGGTCACCCGTATTCACGCTCTGGACTTCAACGGGGAGCCCCGACTCGATATCCGCTGGCTTCTTCTTGTCATCCTTATGGACTTGTTGAGAGACGTCCCACGTGACAGGATTTGCAACACGATGAGACCCCGAAGATTCGTTTTCAGCCCCCTTCAAACGGCAAGTATACGCAACTTTTGAGGGGTCACTGAATTCATCAGGTTCGTACACAAGTCGTCCTGTTACAACAAGGTCGTCGCCATCTATTTCAGTCTCTTCCACTTCCACGATTGCCGCATGGCCCTTCTGTACACGCTCACGTGGTGCTTTTGCGTATTCTCGATACTTTTCTTGACGGTCAGCGTAGTGCTCTAGGTCGAGATAGTCGTTGAGAGACCGAGCCAAGTCGATGTCTCCCAAATTAAACTCAGGAAGTTCTGGGAGGTCGATTTGTTCTTTGCCGAGGAAGGGATTCTGATGGGACGCAGTACACGACTCCAGATGGTGAAGTGCGTGGGACATTTTTTCTCCCAAGAGACCCACATCTTCCGGTGTGATTCTCTCGTCTTGCTTGTCAGCATCGTGGTATCTGTACTTCTGAATTTCCCACCTATCACGCCCTGAATCTGCCCAGTCTAGGTTTAGCTTCCCTTTTGCGGCCCAGATATACTCCAGAGGGATTTGATTGTCGAAACGTGCTTTGAGCGGGTAGAAATCGTCTGGATTCTGGATATCCGATTTACTGTGTAGTCTACCATTGCTGTCGGCTTCTACTGGCAGTTTGAAATTGAACAGGTTGTACTTGAATGCATCATAGCAGTTGAAGGTCAATCCCCCACCGGACCGTGTCACCTCCCAGTTTGACTTCTTGAATAGACCGTCACAGCCGCAGCCACAATACTGCGAAGTCGCTTGGTCAAGAATCGGTAGAATACCACTTCCGGGATACCGGAGAGCGAATCGATCCTGAAGTTCGTCCTGTACTATACTGACCATCGGTTGGTCGATCGCCTTTCGATACCCTAGGAGGTCCCGAACCGCATCGAACGAGTCCTTGTCATATCGAGGCATCTGACGGAGAATGCCATCTACCAGAGCATCCCGCTCCATCCGGCTGAAGAAATATACATGCAACGCTGACCGTGTATCTCCTTCAGCCACGTGTTCTATGGCCGGGAATAGTTTGGAGAAGAAGTCCTCGAGCAAGTCGCCTTCAACCTCTAGAACCTCTTCTCGCTGGTCGTTATCTGGTAATCGGTCTACTACGGAACTAAATGAAAGTGCTCCAATGGCTGAATTGTTTCTGACAACTCGCCCAGCAAGCATAGCCAAGGAGTCGCGCATGAAGTCCTCCCGTACATAGAGATACACTCTGATGAGTTCGTCGGGATCGTAGTCCATCTTCTCTCGGGCATTTGGTGACGCGCTGGTTGATGGAAGGGTACTGTCACCTGACCCCTGAATCGGCGTGGCGTATAACGGCCCAGTTCGTGCCTGAGAGTCGTTCTGTGCTGCTTGTCTGGTTTGTATCCCACCCAACATAGCCTGTGCCCTCTGAACCATCCGGTCGACTTTCCCGCCAATTGTAGGTTCACTCAAAAGCTGCTTGACGGTATTCTCGTCGCGTGAAGGAAGTTCGTCGTAGACGTAGGGTTTCGGGTCTTCAATTTTCTCTTTCAGACCCGCGAGGTCCTCAATATCCTCGATATCATGTTTGTTGAGGATTCGCTGTTCACCCTCCGTGAGACCGAGTAGCGCCAAGTCCAGATTGTCCAGCGCATATTTGAAACAATCCTCATTATACAGACAGGTGTTGCACTTACCAGTCAGAGAGAAGTTAACTTCGGCCTGTTTGTAAACAGAGTCTATCGTGCCATCCTCACGCAGAAGCCTTCGCACGTCTTCTCTGACGACTTCGGGTTCGGCAATAGTTTGAATTGATTCTGGGTCAGTGAAGTCTAATGAATCGCTTTCCCGATGGACTATGCTGATTCGAACCTCTAACTCCTCTACGAGCGGCTGTAGGATGTCTTCAAAAATTAGTGCGTAGATACCCGCCTGAATCTGGTGATATGGCTGTATATCACTCGAAGCCTTGATTTCGAAGATATGCGCGATTATACCGCTATCGGGCGATTCCCAGAGAGCCAGCATATCCCCGCGTCCCTTGATTCCCCATACGTCGATGTAACCGCGGGCAGGTGGTTGCTCAATAACAACAGGGTTCTGGACAGTCGCCTTGTCAACAAGACTGTCTAATTCTGTACGTACTTCCTGTTTTCCTATGTCTGGTTTATCGCTTACGTCCCAGTCAGAACCATCGTAAAGGCCGACTGAGTCTTGTTTGATATTTTCGGTAATATCATCCTCGAACCGGTTGCCAATTTCACTAAGGAACACGCCCAATTCGTCCTCATTCCCGGTGATTTTGCCGAGACTTTGTTGGAGGTAGCGAGGGCACTGTTCAAACCCAATAAAGAGGCCAATATCCCCCGGACTGAGAACAGGACGTGAAGATCCAGACATCAATAGTCGATTGGTAGCATACCCGGTATGATAATATTACCCCTGTCTATCATATTCACCAATTCCATCTCTCTTGGCAAGCCAATGGACTAGTCATAGAGATGTTCTCGCTCTAAAAGCTCAGAACTCCCAGTTTTCGTCTGTCCAATTACGGAATAGAAATCCTATGAAATGCCCCACGTCAACCAAAGAGATCACGCCTCAGCTTGGACAAAAAGTAGCTCAAGGCATATACGCGGAAGTGTGTCGCACCACCAGAAGTAGATTTCTTCGTCGCCGATAGACAGCGAGCGCCTCTTATGACCGACTCGACCAGAACTCCTCAAGCGCAGCTCACCGAGCTCGACTACAAGGGACACGTCCTCGAACAACCTCATACGGAACGAGTAACGGCTTCCGTAGAGACAGCCGAAGACCTCTACGCGACAGACGAAGGCGACCTTCTCTGGATCGATGGCACCGAATACGCGGTTGTCAAGCGAAACTTCGGGATCTTCCACAGACCGCTCTCAGTCGTCGCCGAAGACGGCACACAAGGGCGGCTCATCGGAGGCACCATCAACCAGCAGTCGTCGATAGCCGGCATCGCATGGATACACGACCTCCCCGGAGACGACGAGTGCGCCCCGCAGCCGAGTGACTTGCTTGCGCGGTTCGACCGGGTCTACCGCCTCGAGGAAGACCGCCTCGACTGTCTCCACGCCTGGACGCCCGATAGCGACCATCGCGTCTGTCCAGCGTGTGAAGAACGCAGTGGCGAACCGATACGTATCGAACAGCAGGCCGGCAAGACTGTCGAACTCCGACAGTGTACGAACACCGACTGCCAACACATCTATCGGTACGTTCGACCCTTCCCGGAACCGGATACCGCAGCCCTCCTCATTTCGACGGGCACAGTGGACTCTCCCGTGCTCGGATCGGGATACACCACGAGTGAAACTGTCGACGAGTATGAACTCTCAGGAGTCTTCCGCTGTACCGAGCAGGACGATTTCAAGTTCCCCGTCGAGACGAACCGTGGTCGCGACGACGGCTTTTACTCAGCCTCTGAAGTCGCCGCGTTCTGCAACCCAAAGCTCGATCACGACGATCCCGACAACCGTTTCGGTACCGTCACCGTCGACACCAACGACCACACTGGGGGAACAGTCATTCGATGGTGCGACGCACCAGGAAGTCAAGCGAAGATGACCGTCGAGTTTCAGGAGCTCGTCGGCGGAACGAGCTCGCCCACGCCGGACTACGACCGCGCTCTCGACTGGAACCTCAACCGAGACGCGTTCACCGCAATTGTCGATCAGACTGGTCCAAGCTATACCGACACGTATCCAGACATTTCCTCTCAACAGAGCGCATCCAACGATTACACAACCGCTTGAATCACCCGACCGTTAATACCAGCGAGCCTGCAACCGATACACACGACGCGAACAGCGATGGCCACAGATAGTACATTCGAGGAGGACATCATCTACCTCTGGCGAACGCTCCGCTCTATCGTCCTCGTACTCGTCTTCATCTTCGGCGCGATCGTTACCAGTCTCATCATCGGCTATGTGGGTATCGTCGTTCTCGATCAGGCCTACCCAATTCCCCAGCAGTCAGAGACGGCACGCTTCCTCGCCTCCGCCGCGTTTAATGAACTCGGATACGCGATCTTTGTCGCTGGTCTCCTCTACTGGAAAACAGACCTCCTCCCCGAAGGCCTTCGCTTCCGTCATCCGACCCATCGCGACGCCCGCTGGATACTCGGCGGCATTCTCGTGATGATTGTCACAGAATACGTACTCACGTCCCTCTTCGCGTTTTTCAACGCTCCAACTGCACAGAACGCGGCTGTGATCGAGGCCACCAAACACGCCTCCCTTTCGATGTTCGGCGGACTCATCGTCGTATCCCTTCTCATCACTGGACCCTGTGAGGAAATCCTGTTTCGCGGCCTCATTCAAGAGTATCTCCGCAGGCACTTCTCTGCCATCGGAGCAATACTTCTCGCCAGCCTCTTTTTTGCGAGTGTACATCTCTTCGCCCTGCAGGGTTCTTTGAGCGGCCTCCGAAACGTCCTCCTCTCACTCTTTGTGCTATCACTCATCCTCAGCTTCGCCTACGAGCGTACCGACTCACTCTTCGTCCCGATCCTCATTCACGGTAGCTATAACGCTATCCTCTTCGCCAGTCTCGGTCTCACTAGCCTCTACTAACGGCCGTCCCGATCTCACCCAAGCCATCCCTCTGCTCACACCTATTCTACCGGTATTTTTTAATATCGGATATACGACGAGTGGGCTATGCGTTTCGCATTAGCAGAAGCGAACTGGGGAGACGACGACGGCACCACGTCGCTCGCAATCGTGACACCAACAGACCTCGATCGGCCCTCAGAGTACGGCCGGGCCGCAACGGGCTATCAAACCGCTGAAATCGGCTACGAATTCGACTCCACATACGATCCAACCGTTGACGACCATCCCGATCCGACTCCCGTCGTCTTCTACCCCAACGAACTCCGCGACATCATTACGGAAGTCCGGAATACGCTCCCCGTTGATCCATTCTCACCCGCGAACTTCGATGTTCTCGTCGACTGGGCTGACGACCAGGAGGGTGGAGAAGGACTTCTCGCGGAGATCGGTACAAACGAAAAGGGAAAATGGTGTAAGCAGCTCAAGATGCTCCGAAACGACGGCGGCCACCCCTATCTCAAAGTCCAGCGCGGCGCCCACCACACCTGGCTCCGCGGATCGCCAACCCTCGGTCGCAAAGAGTTCGAGGGCGTCTTCGGAAACGCCACCGTCATCTAACCACTAGGATCAGTCCCCCTTCGGATTGACAGGCGCGATATACTCGTTCTTCCAAGTATCACCGTCCCGCCATTGCCAATAATAATACCTGTATCCCTGTTTCGGCTCCTTCACCGTGATGTAGGCCCCTGTAGCGGGGACATCATCGTAGTCGTCGGGATCCATCGAGACACCCTGCTCCTCGAGGTCTTCGACGACATCATCGTCGACAGCATCCTCGGGAGCAGTATCTGGAGACGCAGGTGGTTGCTCCCGCTTCCAATCGGCGAGAGCCTGTGCGTAGTCAGCCAAATCCTCCAGGTCCTTGATCGATAATTCGTCTACCGTGTCTCGAACGTGTGCCGGAAGGTCAGGTCCAGAAGGTCGCTCAGTGTCGTCCGTCATTAGTTACCCCACAGAGGGGCACATACATAACTATTGTGGGGTAACTCGTGGTGAGCACTCTCCGGTTGGTTTCTCGCCCCCACAGATGGTGGAGGTAACTACGCATGTCTACCCACCAGATCACCCCGACGGACGAGCACCTCCCACCCCTCGAACTTCCCCCAGGCGCGCTCGACGCATCGCACCCTGACTATGAGAACACCACGGGTAGTGACCCACCGGAGATCGAGCCTATCGAGCACCGCATTCGTCTCGACATCATCGAAGCTGGCGGGCTCTTGTCTCACGACACCCACGCCCCCACCCCGCTCGCCCGGCAGTACATCCAGAAAACACTTGTCGATACTTACGAAAGCGAACACCGGTTCTTCCCCTCCTACGACCGCCTCGATGACTTCCTGGACGAGGCTCCTGCCTTCCTCACAGGTGAGCTCGAACCCCATTACCGTGAGCTCGAACAGATTCGTGCCGATCGCCGAAAGTGGTACACGGAGCTCATTCCGAAAAACCTCGACACTATTCAAGGAACAGCCGACTCCCTTCTTCCCCTCCACGCAAACACTTTCCACGGAGTCGTCATCGTCGACGGAAACACCGATCCAATCGGGTATGCCGACGGACACGATCTCGATGTAGACGATGTCATTCGGGAAGCCCAGCTCGATAACCACATCCTGCCCTCCGAATACGGGATCACTCTCCCGGCGCCGCTCCTCGTCGGGGAATTCGCCAGCGGGTCCACTTACGCGTTCCTTCCCTGGTCGGACGCCGTCGTCTGTGGCTGTCCCTATAAGCAGACGAACAAGTGGGCGGTGATGTGCAAACACGAACTGGCGGCTGCATCCTGTCTCGCCACCGCTCACGAAGGAGACGTCGATGCCAAGTACGTTCTCCCGATCGACGTCGGTGTTGACATCCCGCAGCGCGCCCGCCGGTTCGTCAGCCCGACCGTCGCAGCCACTCACACGCCCCGGAAGCAACGGTAATCACGATGACGCCTTCCATCACAGACCCGGGGAGCCACCCCCAGCTGCAGTGGCTCATTCGCGGGTCGCCCGCGATTACGCTCACTGAAGCTCTCCACAACGCGATCCCTGTCGAGGTCCTCGACAACACCGTTGTCGACGCTGACGCCTACTATCACGTCGCGACAGACACCATCATCGTCGTCCAATTCGATACGGTCCAAACCGTCCTCGAACGGGACGGTGCTCCTCTCCGCTGCCCACACGACAACGACCCGGCTTCTTGTCCGTCGTGTGCTACTCAAGGAGACACGACCGATTGCGATTCACTCGATAGCACCGACCACCATCCACACGATCCGTCACCAGCCTGTTCGTGAGTTCCGATGTCCTGCGGACTTCACACGTTCGACGAGAGTCTACCCAAGCACTCTACTCCTCCTGACTATGCAGATTGACACAGCCACCCTCACACAGATCCAGAAGTATCGCGTCACTGCCGACCCGGTCGTCGCGAGTAACCACGCCGCCGGCGCCGCCAACCTCGAGGACGGTATCCACGAGGAACGCCGCGCACTCGTTGAGGACACTCCAACAGGTGAGCGTGTACCCGTCGCAACGTGGGGCGAGCTCGCGGCACTCTGTTCGACGGCCTCCCTCACGCACGCCGCATTCACGAACGCGAAGTTCGTCAGCCTCTACCAGTACGCCTTCCGCCAGTACCTCGACGGGATCGCCGGCAATGACCAGGAAGTGGACGCGATGCTTCCCTCGAACTTCCCGATCCTCCCCGCAGACGACGAAATTCGCGATAGAGCCCGTGACCTCCGCGAAGCGCTCAAGCGCGACCGCGACCGCTGGTTCACCGAGCACGTCAATGAACTCGACATCGAAACCGACGGTGTCCCGACGGGATTCTGGCTCCACGATTCCACGACGACGGCAGCAGAACTTCTCGCCGAGTGGTTCGCGGCCGGTGAGGTCTCCGAACGGCTTCTCCAAAGCCTCCCCAGTCTCCCCGGACAGACACTCGGTGTCGAAGTCGAGACGTCCGAGAGTACGTCCACTGGGACAGCAGGTCCAACCGACCCCGTGCAGGCCGGTCTCGATATGTTCTAATGGGGATTGTAAAAAGAATCCAGAGATTCATTTGGTACAACTCTAAGGACTGATAGGATAGGTGTGCGATATACACAGTGTTTTAGTAAAAACGCCTCTCGAGAGATTTTAGAGGTGCTCGAGATCTACGTAACGTTCATTCAGGAGAACAGAGATATTGACAACTTGGGCTAGGTGAGATCGAGAACTAAGCACCTTCACCCAGCCAATTTATTGTCATCCCAGTGGCTGAATCTCATATGGCTGACGAAAAATACGGTCGAATGAGTGAGGAGGCACGTTCATCCTTAGACCACCTAATCGAAAATCAGAATCAATTCAGTGATCATTCGATTGAGGTAATTAAAATTAACCTCTTAGTAGGGAGCCTGGTTCTTACAGCAGGTTCGTTCTTAGCAAACAGTGTCGGTATAACTCCAATCCCGACGAAGGCGTACATATCTGGAGGTGTCGCGGTCTTAGCGTGGTTGGGTTCAATTCTGATGGCTGAACTCACCTATTTTGGAATCCGGACGCACATCGGCGTTAGTCACTCGGCTATTGAGCACTTTCCCGATGTAGAAATTGAAGATATAGAAGAAGTATTATTGAGAAGTTATTCAGATATGCTCCAATATAGCGCTGAAGAGAACCGATCCACCGCTAGGCACATTATGCTTTCATTCGCACTCACGACGCTCTCGATAGTTGCGTTCTGTTTGACCGGAATCTTCCTAACCTGATACGTTGGGGCGGATCTCAGTCGAAGCTGAGGGTCAAATTCCGACTCAACGGGTATGAGACATTTTATTTTGTTGCTGTTTGAATTCAAGCACTATGAGTCGTGTGATGACTTTCCTCTCAAATAAGAGGCTGACTCTCTCGTTCATAGTGATCCTCCTCATTACCTATCTACTAGAACTTCTCACCATCGCCCAGTTGGGAATAGAGACGTTCGAGTTCTGGTTTCTCTTTACTCCAGGATTCGATCCCACACCGGCATGGATACTCTCCCTGTTTGCTCACGGAACAGTCCGACACCTGGGCGTGAATATCGTGGGAATTCTGGTGTACGGACTGGTGCTGGAGCGATATGTGGCGCGGAAGACGTATCTTGGTGTCTACGTCTCAACTGGTCTCCTCTCAGGACTCATCCACACGAACCTGACTGACAACATCGGAGCTGGGGCGAGTGGTGCGATTATGGGAATCGTCGGCTTCTATGCCATCGTGTATCTGGCGTTGTACCGGCCGAATGGTTGGAACGATCCATTGGAGAATGTCCGCTATGTCCTTGCCATCCTCGGGCCATTCGTAATTGGTGCACAGTACGTTGTTGACATCTACGTCAACAATGGTGGATATGCCCATGTCGCCGGTGGAATCATAGGAATTCTTCTGGGACTCGTCTACGCGAGATCTCAGGTGGAGAGTTCTTTCTCCAGAACAATCGAGGCAGCCAGAGAGTCTCCGTTCCCAACGGCGCTCTTGGTACTGATCTTGGCCGAGACAGCAGTGATAGTCTACCTCCTGATAGTGACTCCAGAGAACCCAGCAACCTCAACGGCAGTCCAGGCTGGAGCCACAATCATCCTGGTTCTCATCACGATCTGGTACGCAGACCACACGAGACGGAGCGCCGACCTCTTCCGACGTGAACTGGAATTGGAGACCCAACGGAACCATGCCGATACCCTCCAGATTCGTACTGACAAGTGGTTAGAAGAATTCCCATCCGTTCGTGAGACTGATGTCCCGCTATTCGTAGATAGAGATTCGATGCACGCAGTTCCGGAGAGTCTCCGAGGGGATCCGTACTTCGAAGATCTCACAACGAATCACGCCTCATACCTCCAAGATTCTGTAGACCATATAGACAACCTCTACTCTGAATTTCTGGATATTCGCGATGATTTCATAGATACCCTAAGTATCGACGAGTATCCTGATATGAGGCAGGTCGACGTTCTTGAGGAGAACTACGCCAAATGGCTGTTCGAGCGAGTGCTACTGATGGAGCGGACGGGCAAGGACAAAGAGGATCTCAAATCAGCAGTCGGTGACGCCTTCGAAACCAGCCCAGAGGAGGAAGACGACCACTTCCGATTGCTTGGAGATACGGACCAATTTCGGAGGAAACCGATTATGCTCTATCACTACAAGCGGTCCTTTGCGAACAGCCGAAAGGAACCGTACATGTTCCGTATGTACGCCAGAGCTCCGCAGATGCATATTGACGATATTGAGTCGGTACCAGGATACTCTGATGCAGTCGACGCTGCTGAACTGCTTGACGACATCGAAATGGAACTCGGGGAGTTAGAAAAGAAACTGATTGAGTACAATGAAGCTCCTAGGTTCGAGGGTGAGTGCGGTCTGATACTGGACATCGAATAGGTACTGGATTCTTTCACGTCTGGACAGCTCCCGATGCCCCTCGATCAGTCGCCGTCTTCGACCACTTCGACAAGGTAGCTGTCAAAGCCATCGACGACCGCGTACAAGGCTTCCACAACCGTGCTCCGGTCGCGACCGTCGACGCCGTAGAGGACGACCGTTCGGGTAGTGTTGTCCGAGCTATCGACAAAACCGTTGATTGGATGGAAGCTATCTCTCCCGGCGCTTGGAAACACCCTGCTGTCAACGAGGCTGAGTTCGACCCTCTACCCGGTTATGAACTCACGCACTACTACATCGAGAGCAGAGAGGTAATCGTCTACTACCATCGAGAAGGTACTCACGAAGGTCAGCGACCTACGGGGAGCACGACCACAGTCGGTCTCGAAGTGACCACTGAAACATATCCATACCTTGTCGTCAAAGCGTGGCGAGACAGCGGGAACGCTACCGTCGCGCTCGCCCCGTGGGACTATGCACACGAAACTGAGATGGTCGACGTCCGAAATCCACCCGACGGGTGCGGACTCGACATCGCATTGACGATTGCTCGAAACTATGCTGCCGCCGTAATCGGCGATGACACCGATCCGCCTGCCGTCGGACAAGCAAACCTTACAGCGTGGACACAGTAGTTTACCATCCATACACTGTACAACACACCCCTCTTCGAGAATTTCTCACCCTCCACAAAGAGTGGAGGTTCTATCGATAGATGCACCAACTTATCCGCGTACTTGTTCCCGGTACCACTCAAGACGACGCCCTCGCCCGCGCTCACAGTGCCCTCGACAAACTCGTCGGTGTCGGCATCGATACTGCCAGTGTCTACGACTACTACGGGACGTTCGATCAGGCGGACTCGCGTTACAAGCCGCACGTCGCGAACGTCATCAGTGATGGCAGCTCTGAGACTGTCGACGAGACAACGGTCGCTCCAACGTTCCCACTCGACAGCGAAGAGGGACAAGCACTCCTCGATGATGCGCTCGAGGAACAAACGGAGGAGTTCGGAGATACATTGTCAAAATTCCAATCGAAAGTCGACGATCTCTCCGTTGAGGACGTGATGAACAACGTCGACGGAGTACGGTTCCACCTGGGACAGCTCGCCGAATGTCGAGGACCGTCAGTGTACATCTATAACGAATACGGAGGTGGTCTCGTATCACCGAAGGCCGTCGACGAATACGTCGATCGCCTACACAACGCCTCGTCCTGTACTTCTGGCGGCAACGGTGACACCGCAGCGGCCACAAAAGGAGATGAGCAGATGTCCCGGGGATGGCTCGTCCCCGCCGACGTCCATTTCTAGCGCGTTATGCCGAGTGAGTCACACCTCTTCGAGACGCTTAACGACCCGAATCGGATAGCCTTCCGGGTAGAGCTCCCTGACGGGAAATCAACAGCGTTCGCGACGACTGGACGGACCGACGTTGCAGTCGGCGAGCGGTACTGGAATTCCTACGACGGCGAACTATACCGCGTCACGATCGTCGACGACACGACGGTTGAAGCAGTCCTCGAATTCGGCTGTGGAGATATCCCCCGATCAGTCTCCTTCGACTGTGAGTGGTTTACCCCAGACGGTCACTCCCTCCACCACATCGCTCCGGAGACCGAGTAACCGCCATCACTCTGTCGACCCATCAGTATGTCATCACTTGCTTTTCCCGTTCGTGACGGGTCAAAACCAGCACCTCTTGACCATTCCTCGCTGGCCAGCAACAAACCAACCGAGCTCGCATCGACGATTCGCGCCGGCGATCACATCTTTGAGCGAACCGTCATCGACTCTCGAAGTCGATTCCCCATTCCCGAGGTGAAGGCTGTTTACCGACGTCGCGTCATCACTAACGTTCAGCTCACTCGAGGAGGCCGTTCATTGGTCGTTCACTTCCAGGAACGGCTCCCTGCCGATGAGTCGATGGTCGCAGCGCTCCATTCGAGTGATCCTGAGTGGCGTACATACCCACCAGCGGGAATGCCGGATTTCCCACAGATGGACGTCGAACCTGGTGAAAAACCGGACTGGAGGGTCTCCCATTGGGAACCCAAGCGTGTCACGCCACCGCCTCTCGAGGACGTCACCGACCTCACAGTCCACCGCGTTTGTGGACGAGGGAGTCGGCAATTCGTCAATCACCTTCTTATCGGTGGTCCGGACGGCCGCATCGACCACCGCCTCGGCGGTGTCGCGAAATGGAAGGCCGGATTCATCGCTACCCACGAGGGGCATCCGTACTCAGTGGCGGTACTCGCACAGCCGTACACATACAGTTACGACGGGGCTCGTGAAGAGCTGTACGTTACACGGCTTGCGAATCACCCGAATCGCCCACCGAATACGTCGAGTTGGATGCTTGCGCGTCTTCGAGACTGGGTACGTGAGAATACCGACCGAAAGCGGCTCGTCGCGATCGCCGGCGTCGACGACAACACTGGAGTCTGCTACCGAGCCGCTGGGTTCGAACTCGATCGGATCAAACCCGTCTCTAGTACTGATTGGGAGAACCGTGAAGGACGTACTGTGCCCCGTCGCGACGAGTGGACTAAACGAAGGTACATCTCATCAGTATAACATCTAATTAGTCAGGCGAACCGTTTCAGCGAGGATTTAGAGATATCTCCGAATCGAGAATCCTCCATTACGATATCAAGGATAGCCTCAGGATTGTGGAGTAACCGATGAGAGTTGTGGCGGCCACCGCCTTTTCCCATATTTACCTCCTTAGTTTCGATTACCTGGCTGAGCTGCATCTCATCAAGAATATCCCGGAACCGCCGTATGCCAATCGTGTCCATATCTATCGCGTTAGTGATCTGCTGGTACGCATCGTAGAGTTCACCTGTGATGATGTAATCATCACGCGAGTAAAGTGACTTAGCAGCGATCGAGAGACAAGCCGCTTTCATTTGAGTGGGGGTTCCCTGGAGGAAGTCGCGGAATCGATCCTTTTCAAGTGCGTCTTGGGCTCTTCGCACGTGGTCTTCTTCGACCATGTCAGCTCCCTCACGATCGGCTAGCTCTCCTGCGGTCCTGAATAACCGCATTGCTTTCCGTGCATCTCCGTGTTCCTGGGCTGAGAAAGCCGCGACAAGAGGAATAACCTCATCAGTTAGAACACCATCACGGAATGCGTCATCACGCCCTCGAAGAATCTCTTGAATTTGATTTGCGTTATATGGGTCGAAGTTGAGTTCTTGGGTCTGGAAGGCACTCTTGGTGCGTGGGTTCAACTCGTCGAAGAAGTTGATTTGATTGCTTATTGCTATAATTCCTATTTGACACGACGTATCATTCGATTCGACGGCCTTCGCGAGACTCATCAGAACGTGGTCGCTCTTGAGAAGGTCGACTTCGTCAAGAATGATGATAGCCGAATCGTAGTGATCGAGAATCTGCCAGAGCCGTTTGTAGAACTTGTCTTTCGGAAGCCCGGTATCGGGCATTTTCACGATGTCCTCATCCTCGTCATAGATATCCTCGTCGTTCAGCTGTTGCCCGATTGTCGAGATGACTTGGACTTCAGTTGAGGATTTCGAACAGTCTAGATACGTATGACCTATTCGGATATCATCAACCGCCGCATTGACAGCTCGCCGAGTGACGTATCGGGAGACGAGAGATTTTCCCGTTCCTGTCTTCCCGGTAATTGAGATGTGATTTGGGGCACCACCATAGACAGCGTCGTTCAGACAGCTGCTGATAGTGGAAATATAATCGTCACGTCCGACAATTCGATCGCCATCAGGTACCCAACCGACACGGACCATCTCCTTATTTTGGAAAACCCCCTTCCGTTGAGAAAAGAGCGGGTCGTCAACCTTGAATTGTTGACCGTCCCCGTCGCTTGATGGCGGATTTCCATTCTCATCTGGACTCCCCTTCGGTTCCGATGTTTGGACACGAGATCGGTCATCTTGACCGTCTGAAGACGCAGAATCCAAATCTCGACTTTCATCGGAAGTCGAGGTGCCGTTTGACATAGAGGCACCGACGAAACCCGATTACTTAAAAGTACTCCCACCTCGACTTCCGACGTAAATCTATTCTAACGACGGAAAGTCTACTGGAAGGACTACCTCGATCTTCGAACAATCACGGAACCCAACACACACACCCCTCCGGTTCCGTCGTTACCGATGAACGTGTACCCCCCACGGGAAGGATAGGTACGATCACGGTTTAGAGGATAGAACGCGTCTCTACGGCGTTTCTGGACGTTTCAACCCATTACCGAGCTTCGTCTCGAACATACCAGTCGCTCCGCTTCTTCATTCCTAGTATTTCGTCCCGCGGAGTTGTTTAAGCTGTATTGTAATAAAGCTAGGGTGAAATAACTCACCTTTTACATATTCTTACCGTGGGACAGAATACAGACGACTGCTGCTATTCTCAGTCTAGTTACCGCTTTTCGCGGCCGCTAACGTCGGAACTGGTGGGGTGTGTCTGGTCATCGTGATCTTGAGCTGCGTTGCCCTTGTCTATCTAACGACGGAACCGAAGGGGTGTGGGTCCGTCATCGAGTAGTGGTAGGATTTCCCCGAGACCAATTCTCGTCTCTAACCTTCGTTTATAGACCTGTTCTGCCCGTGGTATCCTGAAGTATTCATTCTTGACGAGAGTTATGAGGCTTTTCTTCCGTTTTTTCGTTCCACTCATCCCGCTCTTACTCTCATCTAAAGAGAGTAAATTCGCACGCTAACGTCGGAACTGGTGGGGTGTCCCCACCCTAGATCTGGAGACTTCATACGATTTGTCCCTCGTTTACGACGGAAGTCCAGGGGTGTCCTCATTGCGATAACGCCGGAACCAGTGGGGTGTTTTCCGCCTCGCCTTACGACGGAACTGGTGGGGTGTCCCCTCTCTGGATTTTTCTCTCCCTACGTTGAACTGAGGCGATTCGTCGATGGCTTCCATCACCGACCCGAGTACATACGAACCAATCACCGAGAATCTCGATGAAGTCCACAGGAAAACGGGCTTTCGTACATACGACGTCTTCACGAACTGGCTCAATTTCACCGTCACCGCTCTTAGTCGGAACGACGACGACTACCTTGACCTCGTTCACGATCTCACAGATCGTCTCCACGATGATGACGATCTCATCAGAGATGTTCTCGAGACCTATGAGACTGCACTCGGAGCCCTCGTCAATACAATGGAAGAAACGACCGTTCCGGGATATCCGCACTCGGCGGAACTCCTCGGCGGGATTTACGAACACTACGGAGCTAACAGTGATGCCTTCGGCCAGCACTTCACACCTCAGAATGTCGCCATCGCGAAGGCTCAGATGCTCTTCAGCGCCCCCGTGGGCATTCGTGACGCCACTCAGAAGGACCCTATCACGATCAGCGATCCGGCGTGCGGGAGTGGTCGACTCCCGTTCCACGCTGTCCAGCAGCTCCGTCACATCTCTCCTAACACGCCCACTGTCGTCGTTGGCCGCGACATCGACAAGACGTGCGCTCATATGGCCGTCATCAACTTTGCACTCCACGCCATCCCCGCGTATGTCGTCCACGGAAACTCCCTCACCTACGAGACGTGGCACGTTTGGCGAGTAAACCATCCCACGCGAATCCTTACTGACTCAACCGTCAACGGGGCTATCACTGAACTTGACCCTGACAACGCACCCATCATAACGAGCTTTGAGGAAGCCGATGGCTCCGCTCAGGACGACACCAACAACGATAGCGACCTCTCCGAAGGAAACGTTGAGGACGCCGTCACGATCGATGATCCCGATACCATCGAGAACGTCACGCTTGACGCCTTCAGCGAATAACTATCTGTATTCCACACTCCACAATGTCCGTTGTTCTCCAATCCGAGGCGAACCGCCGTCAAGCCCTTCGAGAACTCTTCCAGGCCCTTGAGGACCATACGCCACCGCCACGAGGTCTCGCACAAACCAAGTCTGGCGTCGTAGCTGCGATCGGGCCCGCCCCGATGACCACCCGTGCGTGGTTCCTCGAGCGATATCCTCATCTCAAGGCCAGCGAAGAAACCACCGAAGCGCAGGTCTTCCGAGCGTACTGTTTCGCCCCGACTCACATTCGAAAACCAACTACGGATCCCCGCGATCACGTCCAAGGGAACTTCGTAGAAGATCACCTCGCCACCTGTCAAGTGTTCGTCCTCGATCTTTCTGCTACCCACTTCGAAAATCACACGAGACTGGACGAAATTCTCCGGATCGCCAGCGAGCAATTCTCTCCTATCATCCGTGACGGTCGACGTGTCCTTGAGAAGACGATTTTTGGCTCCGCTCGAGACGTCCACGCACTCTATCAGCGCACTCGATATCAACCAGCTTGCGACCCATCGACGAATATGTGAACAACACTGCTCCTCGATAGGAACGACGACTACACGCTCGCTCGCGTCGACGACTAGCCAGTTCACGTTGGTCATTCGTAACATTACGGAGTCCTCACGATGCCATCGAATTCCCAATCCCAACTCGATGCGTTCACGACGACCGAAGAATCGACATCCGGCCACTCAACAAATACTTCCGCAGTAACATCGACGACTGAGAAGTCTGAAGCGACCCACTCCACAGCGAAAACACCGCTAAACGATTTCTACGAGGATATCCAGAGGGTCTTCAAGGAAACATATCCGTCAGCACTGTTGAATGTCGATCAGGTTATGGCGCTCACTCCGGATCATAACGTCTTCTGTACATCTGACCTTCCTGATGAGCTCGAGGTCGCCCCAGCCCGTATCGGTCAGTGGGAACTCGACTACCACGACGATACGACCATCACCTACCGAGCCTCGGGACGTGCCTTCGACGAACGATGGGGAGAAGGCGGGTCGATCGTCCGTCACCGCGTCTACTTGAACGACTCCGGAGCGGACCGCGACGGGATGTGGCACTATATGACCGAACTCGTGACCGGCTACGGGAACCCCTCACAGGTTCGGAAGGCAGACACCAGCGATAAGGCGCGACTCTCCGGGATACGCGGCCACAGCGTCCAGAACAACGACGGCGACTACGGCGTCTCCGGAGGGACGAACGCACGCTTTGAAGACATCAAGACCGCAGTCGCGACGGTCGTTGCCCAACTCCATACAGAGCCCTCCACAATCCGAACGCACCTCCCCGACACCGACGACCTGGAGTGGACGCTGTCCAAATACGGCCTCAGGACGGCTACTTACGAGCGGCTGGCACCAAACGAAACAGATTACGACTACTTGCGTCTCACCGCAACGCAGGATCGCGTCTACCTCAAGGGGCTCAAGGAGAACGAGTCATCAGCTCACCACGACCGCGTGCCTGTCCCCATACCTGATTCGATCCCGCCCGCCTGTGCGACTCAAACCGAGCGAGCGACCACCGTTGTTGCCTCCTCGCTTTCCCCGCTGCTCATCGAGCCTATCCTCAAACAGCCAGTCGAGGAGGTTCTTGAAGCCACCGCGTTTCCACAGTGTGAATGAGACAATACCACCCCCGGAACAGTCTTTTTCTCGGACATAGGAGATGGAGACACGGCTCCAGAGATGCATCGACGTGGTCATTACGGACTCGCTCTTCTCGTCTTCTCACCGCTAGCGTTGCTCCTCACCATTAGTCACGCATCTGGCGAAGCCCTCGTAGGAATTCTCATCGTCGCCGGCGTAGCACCCATTCCCGATATCGACCAGCGTATCCCCTTCGTTTCGCACCGGGGCATCACGCACACTGTCTGGTTCATTATCGTCGCGTCCACGATCGCTACGGCCGTGACGTGGGCCGCGGCGCTTCAGGGAACACAAACAGTAAACGGGACGCTGTCAACAGCAAGCGCTCCATCCCTCGTTCTTCCTGCGTTCGGCGTCGGCTTTCTCGTCGCGTTGGGGCTCACGACACACCTTATCGGTGACGTGATCACGCCGATGGGAATCAAACCGTTCGCGCCCGTAGACGACACGGAGTACACGTGGAAGCTTACGACGTCTGCGAACAGCACGGCAAACAACACTCTCTTTGTCGCTGGGCTCGGGGCCACAGGAGCGGCCATCTATATACCGCAGATCTTCGCGACGATCGGCGCGTAACTGTGGCTTTAACGCGGTCATCGAGCAGGCAGTCTCTATCAGTTACCCCACGAAAGGGGAGTGTCGCCCCCGTGTGGGGTAACTCGGCTCGATCATCGAGCAAATTTCTCTCTCCCCTTTGTTGATGGAGGAATTCACGTATGGGTAGTCTTTCCCGATACCGCGCAAAGCAACGCACACATCCAAGCCCTCGACAACACTATCAATAGCCTGGTCAACAACGGACAGATTGACCCTGAAGAAGTTCAGTACCTTCGAGACAAGGTCATCGCGATCAAGGACCGACTTGAACAGCACCGTTCACGCGAGTAGCAGAAGATGGCATACCACAACTACTTCGACGATACGATACCCGCCTCCATCCGTTCTCAGGTTGCGGTGTCACTAGGCTCCCATATCCAGACATCGCCAGCACTTGATACTCGCACGTGAATCCCGTCGTAATCGAATTGAACCCTCACGTCTCCTTGTGAAGACTGGCCGCTCTCACCCTGGAGAACCTCAGCAAGAGCATCTGGATCGATCCAGTAAGCGAACGGTGGGAGGTCTTCGATAGGTCGGTTTTTGTAACAGGCCACCACCTGTACCAACTCGTGGGTAATCGATCCTCGATCTGGATCTATCGTTTGATGGTATTCACACTGCTGCTCATCCATACAGATGTGTTATTCGTCGGTATTATAAATCTGTGTTATTCATTAGCATTATCGCTTTTATTGGGAGATTTGTCCACGGCCTTATTGAGCGATCCGTCTATGACGATCGAAACTGCACAAGACGCTCCCGAAGCTGGCATCTGTTCGGCCGAGGAGATTCACGACTTCCTCGCGACTCGATTCGGTCGCGACGATGTCCTCGTCGAGGTTGAGTCATCTGGCGCCGTCCAGACTACGATCAACCAGGACGCTGGGGTCGAGTACCCCGGTGAATGGGGCACTCTTCAAGATACTATCCACTCGTCAACTAAAACTGCCTAATAGGGTTGCATAGAACAGTTGCCACACTATTTATTTACCTATTGTTCACTCAATACAGGCTACAATTCGAATAGAAGAGCGAATTATTTCAGCCGGATACAGACACACTCCCAATCTGGTATTGTTTTTTCGGGGGAGCGAATTTCATATGCCCCTTCGATAGCCACGTTATTTTGATGCGATCTCCGAATCAACACTGTAAGCGCTTCTTGTAATTCCGCTTTCGAAGTTGGTGAGCCCACTCCCATATCACAATCAAGACTCCTATCCCGAAAACAGTCCTGCATTGTGTACCAATGAGATTGTCTCCTGTTTCGATTAGTAGGCACATTTACTGATCGGCATATTCAACCAGTTCACTCTGGAAATAGCCCCTTTGTGAAGAGTTCTCTAAAGCCGTCACCGCCTAATTATATTGGTACCCTCGATCATCCCTGTTGTCTCTCTATTGATGTGTCTTTGTTTGCGGCCACGGGCCTGAACCGCTTATGGCAACCCTTCAAGCGACCACCGCATCGAACCACCCGACTGTCGACTCCGAAGCTGTCGAGGCAATCGAAGCAATAATCGACGACTACGACTTCTACGGAAGTTTCGATTCCCTGACCATCGGCGTTGTCGACCCCTGCCAGGAGGACACCGACCCTTACCTCGAAATCTACGGGTACGTTGCATTCGAGGTCACCAAGCCCATCCTCGACGAAGACGGGAGTGTCGTCGATCGAAAAGAACACTGTACCGAGGAGTTCCTTGAACGTCTCGCTCCCCATCTTGAGGAGCAACTCGTCGTGGAGACCGTCGGCTTCGAGAAGTGCCGTTTTCCGCTGCTTGCCGGCCAGTGGGTCGCTTGGCCTGATGGGACTCTTACCTACAATTCGTTCGACCACGCTCCTGAGAACCCGTCCGAGGAGTCGGCTACGGAAACTCCCGACGCACCGTCTGAATCGTCTGCGTAATCCCACACCCAGCTCATCATTATGGAACCACCAGATACAACGTCCGAGAATCAAGATACTGACGAGAACGCAGACCCAGCCGCTAAGCCGACATACATCAGTATACAGCCAGCGTGTCCAGTCTGTCAGAACTCCAAGTTCGAATCTACCGAAGAAGGGGTGCCGAACAATTTCGACACCCACTACGTCCACGTCAGATGTGCGAGATGCAAGACCCAGCTCACCATCGAGTATCGTGCCATTGATGTCTTCTGGCACGGCGGATTCGACGGCCAACATAGCGCCGTTTCGCAGGATCTCCTCACCCCTATCCAGAACGAGTACGTCGATGATGCATCATATGGGATACTCCCCGACAGCGACCTCCTCTCATCCCTTGACTGGCCGCTCACCTGTGACTGCGGCGAGAACCTCACAGGAAACGAGCTCGTCTCCGATCCAACCGTCCTCCCCGACCACGATGTCGACTACGATGATCCCGACTGCGAAACCATCCTCTTTCGATGCGTGAACTGCGACACCATCGTCACTGTATAGTGTCTCAGAGCGGCGGCTACAGAAAGTGCATATAACAACAGCGAATCAAACGAAATAGGATGACGAAATCGGCTTAGAGATCTCGAGTTTGAACGGTCTTCCTGTCGTTCGCGTCTGCACGACGCGCAGCATCGTCAAGGAGGTCAGCGACTTCCTCGTCAAGCGTGTCGAAGATGTCTGCCGAGACGTTCATTCCATCGAGATGCTCTCGAACCTTCGATTGGACAATCAGGTCTGCCATACGATTTCCCGATTATCAGACTCCGGCTTAATTATTAACGCCTCTATCTCCTGGTTTCTCTCGTCCGAGCGGTTTCGAGGACTCCGTATGCTTGAAACTCAATCAACTCCGTTGAATAACTCATATACCTCACTAACATCAGATACGTCAGATACAATCTCGGCCGAACCGGCCAAGCCCCCGGCGTAACCCATCAGTAGCACTCAACCCCCCTATAGCGCCCGCTTCGCGAACCATCCTCCACTCACCAGTATGCCCACCTCGCTCTCCTACTGGACGATCCAGCCCGACCGCTGGACGTTCAACGCACAGAAGCTTCGTGACTGGGTCGAATCGCACCTCGACGGTCGCGTCCTCAACGCGTGTGCTGGACGGACCCAGCTCACCCATAATGGGCGGATCGTCCGGAACGACATCAATCCCGAGATCGATGCCGATTATCACGTTGACGTCCGCGACCTTCCTCACATCCTCCAGGCTGAATCGTTCGACACGATCGTCCTCGACCCGCCATTCTCGAAACGACAGAGCACGACCACCTACGACCGCGAGGAGGACACACTACCCACGGTCACCGAACTCGCTCGCGTCGTCGACGCCCTCCTGAAACCCCGTGGTCGCGTCATCCGGCTCGGTTATACGACGTCGCTTATGCCGCCTGAAGAGGAGTACACGCTCGAAGAAGTCGCCGTCTGGAATACCCTTGGCCGCCAGCACGACTGGCTCGGTGTCGTCGCTCAGAAACCCACAAACGAGATCACGTCGGCACGACGCCCAGTACACGTGACCGACGCCGCAGTTCCGAACGCAGGAGCCACCGCATCAGGTGGCGCCGCGACCAGCGGAAACGGGAACACGCCCCTCACCCTCGAGTACATCCGCCTCAGCCCTGAGATTATGCCTCAAGCCGGCGTCGCCGACTACCTTGCCACCCACCTCTCCGGACGTGTCCTCAACGTCTCGACGCGTGAACGGTCTCTCCCCCACGACGGCCACCTGGTGCAGATGAGCGTTGACGAATCCGTCGACGCCGCGTACCACTTCGACGAGCGCGAACTCGCAGCCGAATTCGCTGCCGGCATCTTCAACACCGTCCTCGTGGACCTCCCGAGTGAGGCGTTCCAGCAGACCACCGATTACGCTGGCCGCACTACTGGCCGGGATACAGCACTCAAACAGGAACTCCATCCACTCATCGCCGCAGGCGGTGACATCATTCAAGTTGGCCACACCGCGACCTGTATGCCGAAGCGCCTCGACTATCGTCGCTCCCACGTCGCCATCATCGAGCATCCCGACGCTGAGCAAGACTGTCTCATCAGTATCGATACGAAACAGACCACGGGACTCGATGTCCACGCGACCGACCGCTCACCCCAGGATATCCACGTGACCGACTCAGATGCCGAGGCACAGCACTCGTGTATTCGGTGTGGTGAGGGCTGGTATCTCCATCCCTCCTGGTACGTCGACTGTCCTACCTGCGGCGCACGACCCGAGAATTACTGCGTCACCGACGACGGTTCTATCCTTCACCAGTCACATCCCGAGCGCCTTGCCTACCTCGAAGAGCATCACGACCGACACGAATGCGACCCCGGCGTCACTTCCAGAACGCCAGTCACCCGCTCGAATAACCAAGAGAACGGCTCTACGACTACCTCGACAGCACCAACCGAACAGGAAACGCTCGAACAGTTCGCTTCCCAGCCGAACTAACTACTGCTCCCCTTCCCCGCACTATGTCCTCTCGTGCTCACTCCACGACGGATCGCCGCCAGCATCATCAGCGCGCCTCGGCCCACGCCTGTCCCGAATGCGGAGCTGATCCGCTCATCATCATCTTCACTGACCCCGCCCCGAACGAGGACGCAACCTACTGGTTCGACTGCCCACATTGTACGTTCGATTCAGCGCTCCGTACGGTCCCACCAACTGAGGACGAACCCACCCGTCAAGCGCCGTTAGCGCAGGAGAATCTCAACGAGTACGTCGCAGCGATCGATGTCGAACCACCGTTCTAACAGAACCTCCCCGCTCGCGGGTTTTTCTGGCTTATCGAGCCTGAAAGCCCGTCGAACGGGCTGTGTGATCCATATGACTGAGACAGGTTCCACTACGTCGACCGACGCCCGCAGCGAGACTCCCTACACGTTCACAGGTCCTCATCCCAGCGACGAACCATACTCCGTCAAAGCTATCGAACGCGATGACTGGGAGCCAGGACAGCCCTGCCCTAACTGTGGGACGACTCATCTCCACGAGTTGCATCTGAACGAGGAATGTGCGATACATCACGAGGGGTCGAGCGCGTTTAGCGCCGCCATCGATCGACTGGGTACAGTCGAGTATTGCTGTCCCGACTGCGAGACCGTCCTCTACCGCCATGCCGCATACGCTCTTTGGCTCGCCCTCTCCAACAATTTCGACTATGACGACTCAGAATGAGTTCTACAGGCGGAGCAGGCCGAGTGCCTCGGGCCTTGACCCCGAGGTGAAGGCCGTAAGCCCTGCTAAACAATCCTCCTTCGGACATGTCATCCACCAAACCGTATAAGTATATCCGAGGGATATACACGAGTATGGCGAACCGCTTTAAAATCGACGGCGAGGAAGTTCTCGACGGTGAGGTCAAGCCATTCGGGAACAGCGCCCACGTCACCGTCCCGAAACGCTGGCGTGGGGCTGACGTGAAAGTCGTCCGCACCTCTGAACCTACCGAACAAGACGACGAATGACCAACGAACAGGCTCTCGTCAAGACGCTGGACTTCCAACTCGACATCCAGAGTGACAACGAGAGCCTGCTGTACGACGCCACCCTCGAAACACGCTCGGTGTACAACGAAACCATCCGCCTCGCCAAACAAGGCGTGGACTGGGACGCGATCCCCGACCGCGTGGCCGACGACGCCAACCTTGTGAAAAACACGACACAACGTGTCGTCGCCAAGGCTCTCGGCGCGATGGAGAACTACTACGAGTACGACGACTTCGACCTACCGAGCCACACCAAGGACGGCGTGTACCCGCTTCGTGCGAACTACGAGGAGGGGTACAACCTGTCGCTCACCGACGACGGCGACGTGACGTTCCGCATCAGCGCGAAACCCTACAAGCACATTAAGGGCGTTCTCGAAGGCGACGACGCCCACCTCGACGTTCTCAAGACCGCGCTCACGAGTGACGAGTGGAAGATTGGGACGGCGGAAGCCCTGTTCCACAACGACAACCCCGAGTTGCACGTCAACGTCACCGACACCGAACAGACCGTTCGAGACAAGCACGACTCGCGGACGGTCATCGGTGTGGACGTGAACGAAGACAACGTAGCGTTGACCGCTCTGTCCGAGGATGGCGTCAAGGACTCGTTGGTTATCGACTTTCCCGAGATCAAGTTCGAGCGCCACCGCTACTTCACGATGCGGAAGCGCGTGCAGAACGCGGGGAAGTCGAGTATGCACGACACGTTGGAAGGGCGTGAGAAACGGTTTGTCCGTGACCGCCTCCACAAGGTGTCTCGACACATCGTAGAGTGGAGCCGTCAGTTCGAGAAGCCGTGCATCGTCTTTGAAGACCTCAAAGAGATGCGCGACAGTATCGACTACGGCACCCGGATGAACCGACGCTTGCATCACCTTCCCTTCCGCGCTCTTCAATACTACACGTCGTACAAGGCGGCGTTCGAGGGGATTCCGACTGGATGGATTGACCCGTACAAGACGAGTCAGCGGTGTCCGCTGTGCGGGCATACGGAGCGTGCGAATCGACACAAGAAGCGGTTCAAGTGTCGGTCGTGCGGGAATCAAGACCACAGCGACCGTGGTGCAAGCGTCAACATCGCCGTGAAAGGCATCGAGAAGCATCAGGATTGGAATGTGCCTGCTCTCAACAGCCTTCCCCAAGTGCGGAAGGTGCGACGGCAGGCATCGGGGGCCGTGGACGCCCCGACCGTGACCCACGACACCGTTCGAGGCTATCCGACCGATGGTGTCGCGGGAGTGTCCGGCTAACCCACGGGAAGCCTCGGGGCTTGACCCCGAGGCGGTTCACGCACGCAGCGTAATCAGTGCAATAGATCCCAACAATAGCTGTTAAGCTCGCTTTTCATTCTATTGAATGATTTGCATGAAATTGTATGGGTGTTTTGGGGTTTCGTGATTTCTCTAGGGTATGGAGCGCGAGGTACAACATACGGAATCGGTCGAAACTGCAGTCAAGCGGGTCATTGCAGAGGTAGAGGAATGCCGACCGACCCAACTTGGAACTCTTCAAGACGTAATTGATATAGAGGAACTAGAGGAACTCGTTGACTCGCCGCCACAAGAGTCTGAAGAACACACGCAATCCTTTTCGTTTCGGTACTGTGGACATCCAGTTACAGTTCACAGCGATCGAACAATCGTCATCAAGCGTTAAGAAGGCAACTTAACGAACTCTAATCTCAATTCCGGGATCACGGCTGAATAAAGAAACCTGAACGCCTACAACTACTAGCCAGTCGACCCACCAAGACGCTGGACATTCCATCCGAACACAAAAAGTGGCCAACTCTCACTCTCGCTTCCTTACGCTCTTCGCAAGTATTTCTTCGCGGCAGCTGGCCTGACCCGCTGCACAGCACGGTGTCCGTATCGTCCGTCAAGACTCCTCGCAACCAGCTGTTCACACGTCCCGCGTATGGCTTCCAGTTCCCTTCAGGCAGCCTCGGCTCCGGCCGAGTTACAGCGTCCGTTCGCACCACCGCACGCGACACCCGAACCGGACACTCTCGAGGCGGCTCGCCGCCCTGCATATATCGGCTTCCTCTTCAGAGCGCCGTTCGCGACGGACGCCTACAAATTTGGATTCACCACGGGCATCCGTGAAGACTATCGCCTCCAGGTCGACTCCTACCGGAATGTCGACCTCCCGGTGGTTATGCTCGACAACGAGTTCCGCGACCCCGATCCCGACCGATACGTTGACCGGTTCCGCGAGTACGAGCCCGATGTAGCCGTCATCGGTGACGCTGACACGCCGCAGGACGCTCGCGAGTACACCCAACTCGCTCGCAACCTCCGCGAAGAGTACCCGTCGACAACGTACATTATCGTCCCGAAGTGCCACGAGGCAATCGAGATCATCGACGACGACCAGGTCCTCGGGTATCCGCTCGGCTACTCGTCCCTCCACGCAGACGACTACAGTGACCCTGCGGACTGGCGTGGCCGCCATATTCACCTCCTCGGTGGGAGTCCTTCCGTCCAGTACGAGGCGCTCCAGGACCTCACGCAGCCAACGCTCACAGGTGCGCCGCCGGCGAACATCGTCGGGATGGACTGGAACGGGCCGGCGAAGGTCGCCTACCTCGGAGAGTACTGGAGTCGCGATGGCTGGCAATCCGCTGACCATCTCGGGATTCGCGAGACTGTCCGTCAGAGTCTCCGTGAGATGCGTGCCTTCTGGCAGGAACACGACCTCTGGCCGGAGACGACCCCCTGTGACGTCTACGGAGAAGCGGTTCAGGAGCCTCAGGACCCCGTCTGGGCAGCGAACGGACGAAACATCTACGAAGACCCGAGCCCCCTCGCTCCTGACGATGCACCGGTCTACGATCCGGAGAATCCCGACTACGATCCGCTCGAGGATGCGATCGTTGTCGAGTACGAGAACGGATGGACGCTTGCGTACCGCAACGAGTCGGAACGACAGCGTATTGAGTACCAGGAGGGACTCACGCCCGTCAACGGTGATTAGTCTCTCTCAAGTTACCCCACAACGAGGCATCCACAACGTTCCTCGTGGGGTAACTACGGAGACCGCTATCACCTCTGAACGGGAATTCACCCAGACACGCGGGTTTCTCGCCACCGCCAAGCAGGTGAAGTGTTTCATATGTCAACAGCTGCCTCTACCGTCGACCCGGACACGATCGCACAAGCCGGTGACTCGCCTGAAACCATCCGCGACAAGGTTCTCTATACGCTTTATTACACCGTCCCGGGAATCGAACTCGAGGATGTCCTCGAACTCCGGGTGCTCATTGACCTGCCGACGAACGAAGATTCACATTCGAGGCAAGCGCAAGCCGTCCTCACAGCCGTCCAGGAGGAAGTAGAGTCGTGGTCTGACCCGCCGGCGATCCACACCTCACCCCCTGCCTATGAGTAAGGCGTCATCCAACGGAGGTGAAGACATCGTGACTGACTCAGACGACAAGATCCTCGAGGAACTCCCACCGGACCGATTTCTCGACACGTCCAACGCACGCCTCATCAAGGCGGGCCTGCACTGTATGCACTCCCGAGAAACAGTCCAGCAGTACCTCGCTTACGAGAACCAGCACGAAAACCGAACTTGGATACAACGCCTCCTCGCGAGACGAGCTCGCGAACTCGCCGACGAACAGTCGGAGTAGTCCCGAACACACCACTGCTTCAAGTGGTCACTCAGAACACAAAAAAGAGTTCCATCAACTCCGTCCCAAAGAACTACTACACAATCGGACATCAAGGGTATACAACTACAAATGTCGGCTGAACCATTCAGCGAGTTCTCTACTCAGGCCGTGAGAATTCTGGAAGACGAATTGACGGATATTGGTGGTACCAAGCTCCAAGTCTCTCCAGAACTCCGATTATCCTACTTCAACCCGTTCCTCTTTGACTCCGGTGAGAAATTCACCAAGCATCCATTCGACGCCATAGTATACCGCGAAGTAAGCTGGGAACCGACTGGGTTAGATCAGATTGACGATCTCGAAAGATGGTTCCTCGAAGGAACCGACTCCGTTGAGATACCGATCGCAGTCGTCGAATTCACCGAAGAACAACCACTCACATCGAGTGCAGCGGTAAATCAGATCGCTCTCGAATCTCTTTCGAAATTTGACGCTCTCTTACCGATAAGAGTACGATACGCACGTTTCGGTAGCTCTTCTCCCACCTTCGAAAAAGACAACAACATCGTCTATTCCAAATTAAACTCAGCGAATTATTCCACAATACAGCACAGCATAGTCGAACCGATCAAGGCTCATATAGCCAGATATTCCGATCAAGAACTGCTTGAAACTTTCAATTTAGAAGAAAAGGTCCGACGATCCGATCCCGAGATATTCTACCACTTCAACGACGTCCTCTGGGCCTACAATCACGACCGAAACAATATACTCGTAATCCTGCTGTCTGTCTACTTCGAGAACTATGCCAAAGACTCGCTAGAGGATTACTTTGAGGAGGCTCAAGACAACCCTGCTGCCTCAAATTTCTATGACGACGACTGGGGATTCGACCGATGTCTCAACGGGTGCAGAAGCTTCGGACTCATCGAAGATGAGGACTACAACACCATCAATAAAATCCGAGACGCAAGAAACGACTACGCCCACGACATCGAATCTTTCGACAGCACCTATAGCACTGACGCAGAAGACGAAGGACTCATCGAAGACGGAATCCAATTATACGAAGAGCTGATTGGCGTCAAGAAATCTATTATAGACGAATAGCCCTAACTCACTCCATACGTCTACATTCCCGCAGGGTCTCGAGCCCGTTTCCGATAGTGATTATAGAGCTCTTCACCCCATTGGACTACCGCTTCATTTGAACTGAGGATCATCGCGATATGTTCTCCCTCCCCAATTTTATTGTACGCCCCAACCGCGATCTGCTCCCTATCGTAGATACCAATGCCGAGCGTCAGTGGTTCGTCGAGACAGAATATCTGAAAGTTGTCGTAGTTTGAGTCGTCCAGAAAGTACTCCATCTCTTCTTCATGGAGTCGCTGGTAGAGCGAGGCGTCGACGATTGCCTCCCCTTTCAGACCAAGTTTGAGCAGTTTATTGTACGCGCTAAAGAGCGTCGGGTTGAAAATCGATGTCAACACGCGGAAGTGGTCAAGCCGTGGATCGCAGAGTTTGAGAGCTGTCGCCAGGACGATTCCCGGAGAGTGGGGTGAGGAGACATACAGCTTTGCGTCAGCGAGGGCTCGAACTGGAATATCCGTTCTAATTGGATTGAGCCGTTGGAACCAAGGTGCTTTATCCAACACCTGCTCGATTGTCTCGGCCAGTTCCTCATACCGTTCTACTGTTTGTTGCCCAGCGGGCGTGAGCCTGTGAACACCGTCACTCTCTACACTCCATCCTTCCGTCTCAAACATCCGTAACGCTCTCCGAACAGTTGCGCGAGACGGAGACCCGTTGGTTATGTCCACCAATTCGCTCGGGCGGCTGGGTTGCTCTGCAAGCGTTTGTAACAGCGGGATGGTATGTTCTGACCGAGTTAGCTGGGTGAGTGGCTCGCGATCGAGACCATCTGGACACGATTCAAACGCTTCCAGCGTGATTTTCCCACCTGCCGTCAGCTCATATCCACCAGTATCAGCTGTTTTCGTCAACCCCAAATCGGTGAGTTGCACGAGATGTTTCGATACCGTCTGTCGGGTGATCTCTCCCGATTGTGCGATAGTCGAGGCCGTCTTTGCGCCCTCGTCGAGTGAACGCAGTATATCTAAAGAGGTGGACCCAGCAAGATCACTAATGAATTCACGGACGACAATCCGTTCGTCCGTGAGTGGATTTGTGGTCGCACGCTCGGACTGCGTCACTTGTTTTCACCCGTTACTAAAGTGCACACCCAATGCTATGAATATATCGCACAAATCTGATATTGATTCGAGCTTATTGGAATACCCTTCCCTTTCAAAACCCAACCAAAACCCGTCTCTCAGCGGTACTTTTTACATATACTGATACAAAGAGCGACTATCGTGAGCTCCCAACTACCACCGGCACCGTCGGGTTATCCGGTCCTAAAAAACGCTGTCCAGTTCGCTCGCGATCCATTCACGTTTGTAGAGAGGGCGACGTCGGAGTGCGGAGACATCTACCGGATGGCTCTCCCGGCAGTCGACGATGTTTTTGTTTTCACTCACCCAGACCATCTTGACCGTGTCCTTGTGTCCGATGTCGAAGTCTTCGGAAAAACCGAGGACTATCAACGCGCGTTCGGGAACGGTCTCCTTTCGGTCGAGGGCCAGAAGTGGCGACAACAGCGTGATATGTTGCAACCGCTCTTCTACCGAGACCACATAAGAGGCTACACAGAGCAGATGGTTGCGTGTACCGAACGACGTCTCGAGACGTGGATTGAGGGTGAAACACTAGATATGGAGCCTGAGATGAAGAACCTCACTCTGGAGGTTCTCTTTTCCACGCTGTTCGGTCGTTCGTTGGTCCCTGGCGAGGATCAAGAACTTCGTGATGCCGCTGACGGACTCAACGAATGGTTCACACCATCATCATGGATTCTGCCACTGTGGCTCCCGACACCAGCACGGCATCGATTCAATCAATCCACGAAGCGCCTTCGTCAGGAGGTTCGAAGATTACTCGAAGAAGGAAGCAACCGAACAAGAATCTCAGAAGACGAGGCAGGTGGGTCCGAGGGCCAATCGAACTCTAAGCAGGGTGCTCACTCAAATACTCCAGACCTGCTCACACAGCTCCAAAAGGCGCGTAATAGGGCGGATGGATCAGATCTTACAATCGAAGAGATCGAAGATCAATTGATCACTATGGTTTTTGCGGGGCACGAGACGACCGCCGCAGCTCTCGCATTTACTTGGTACGCGCTGGCGACGAACCCAGACCTCCAAGAGCAACTTCATACGGAACTGGTCACAGTTCTCGATGGAGACTCGCCCACTTACGACGACCTCCAAGAGTTGGAGTTCACAGACCGAATAATTACTGAGGCGCTACGGCTCTACCCACCAGTTCATACGATTCCGCGCCGGACGCTCACTGATGTCGAAGTCGGTGGATATCGGATTCCCGAGGACCACGAAATCCACCTATCGATAATCCATATCCATCGAGATGGACGGTTCTATGATGAACCTATGGCGTTACGCCCGGAACGATGGACTGATGAGTTTGAGGAGGAACTCCACGACTTTGCGTACGCCCCCTTTGGTGGTGGACGTCGAACTTGCATCGGTCGGGAGTTCGCTCTCTTAGAAGCAAAAGTAGTCCTAGCAACGATCGGGCAGAAATTCCAATTTGATTGGGAGAACGACGAAGCAATTGAACTCGAACCACGGGTTACAACTCAATCAAAAGAAGGCATCCCATTGCGAATTCGACACCGTTGAGGGTACAATCTTACACCTGATCCGATACACATTCCCTTCGTAATCATCGATTAAAGCTCCGTCTTCTGTACCTGTGAATGTTCATACATTTTGACGGTGTAAACACGGGTGAGTATAACACACAATCCGGTAATATTCAAAAGCGTATCTCATGAACCGGAATTCAATCGTCGATTTCCTACTCTTCCCATCTCTAAAGCAGTCATTACGGATCGATATCCGCCTGCCCGTTCCATCCGAATTAGATAATGTCAGTACACCACTAGTTCAAAACACACCACTCCGGAAGTACCGCCCTGCCAACCGCTCCCTGCAATAGTAGAATGCCCCCATGACGACCATCGTCATCACACTGAAAAACGGAAAAATATCCACCGACGGAGGAATCGATATTTCATCCAGCCAGTCGACGGCTCCGACCACTGATTCTCACAATATTAATCGTCACCTCGACCTCGACACAGTGGTCGACCTCATCGAACAAATGCCAAAAGATGAGATCTGCGCCCGACAGAGTACCAAATATCCAAACTGGTCCCGAGGTGACCCTTGTCCTGTCTGTGAAAATACCGAACTCGCTATTATGGAACTTAGAGAAGCCACCTACACTTCCTCTGACGGCGAGTTCGACTTCGACCACTTTACAGATAACACAGGACCACAGCTCTCGATCGTCTGCAAAGAATGCCGGACACACCTCCTCCACATCCCCTATCACACACTAACTGAATAGGCCGGCAACAACTCGCTCAGCGTTACGAAGCACAGCTATTGAGAACACATCTCCAAAGTACTCACCGCTCAATTAGGCACTCCTTGGACGAGAAACGGATATTTAGCGCAAGTTTAACTGAATGTCGGGCGGTCTGAAGAACACTTCGCTTTTATTGATGTGGACATAGAATTCCCACCCGGAGATGTGCAAAGTCGACGACCTCATCGCAGAGTATGGGTTAACAGCCCCCGGATCTGACTATGACTCTGTAGATGACTACCTCGCGAAACGGTGGACTGGAACTGACGGCCGCACTTCAGAAGGATATAAAAAACTCACAGACTGGTTCAACAAACGTGTTCTCAAGTCGATATATGAAAAATACGGGAGATCAACTGTTAGCATCCATCTGGACCGAGAATACGATGTTATTGTAAACGAAGATAACATCCAACGCGCCGAGCTCGCGGCCGACCTCGAAGGCGACGGGATGGACATTGACGAACTCAAGAAAACGCTCGTCTCTCACGGTACAATCCGAAATCACCTCAAGAACTGTCTCGAAGTCGAAAAAGACACTCAGTCCACAACCAATTCTACTACTACGACTCGAGAAAAAGCCATCGCGTCGGCGAAACGAATGGCTGCCTCAAAAACAGAAAACATCCTTCCAGAACTTGCCAAAGACGGCGTTGTTCCTTTTGCAGACCAAGCCACCGTCGACGTCGAAATCAGACTACAATGCCCCAAATGCGACACACGGGTCCCCATCGAAGATGCAATCAAGCGAGGATACGTCTGTAACGACCATATGACGGATCCAACTAATACAGACCCACCCAACAACTCAACTCCAGATCCGTCGGAGAATACCGAATCTGACGAAAACGATTCACACCACCAATCAGATACAACGATGAATTCTGTGCCCTCATCACAAACCTCTCTCCTGCTCTCTCTACTGGCGCTCGGAGCCACTTCGTTCTCTTCCCAATCGCCTATGCTAATAGATAGTATGCTCAACACCGCGTAACCATGACCTGGAATCTAGAAATCGAAAATATCGCAGGCATCCATCGAGGGGAGGCTACGATCGAATCCGGTGTGAACGCCGTCCGAGCGAGCAACTGGCAAGGAAAATCGAGCTTCCTTACCGCAATTGAAACAGCCTTCGGGACTGAAACAAGCCTCACCGAAGGCCAAGGTCACGGTCACGTTGAGCTCGAAATCGACGACACCACCTACGCTGTCGATCTTGCCCGTACCAACGGCACGATTACACAATCCGGCAATCCATACCTCACCGATGATGTCGATCGTGTCTGTGCTGCCCTCTTTGCGTTCCTCGATGAGACCAATGAGGTCCGGCAAGCCGTCCGTATGGGTGAAAACCTTGAGGACCTCCTCACTCGTCCCCTCGATTTCGAGAACGTCGACGAGCAGATTGCCGACCTCAAAGCCGAACAGAAACAGGTCGAGGCCGAACTCGAGCGAGCCCAAAACGCTGCTAACCGCCTCCCGCGCCTCCAAGAGAAGGTCACAACGCTCGAATCCCAACTCGAAGACCTCCAAGAAGAGTGGAACGAGCTCGACAACGAAGCTTCTTCAGATAGTGACGCTCGAGACGAGCTGAGTAACCTCCGCGCCCAGCTCGAGAAGACCAAGACAGACATCAACCGGTACGAATCAACCGCAGATCGCGTCGGGGATGAACTTGAAGCAAAGAAAGAGGAACTTGAGATGTTGGATGTCCCAACACACGAGGAGCTCGAAGACGACCTCGAGGATCTCCAATCTGATCTCCACGAAATCGAACGCGATAAAGAACTCCTCCAGTCGATCTATGAGGTAAATCAGCGCGTTCTCGAAGAAGACCGTCTCTCACTTCTCACAGACGTCTCTCACGATATGCTCTCTGACCAGCTTGCGTGCTGGATCTGTGGGAACGACACCTCTAGTGAAGAGGTCGAGGCACAGTTAGACAGTATCTCTGACCGTCTTAACTCACTTCGCGACCAAGAGTCGACTCTCCGCAAGAAGGTAAACGAGCTTCAAGAAAAACAACAGACCGTACGGGACGCGGAGCGGAAAGAACGCGACCTTCGCGACCGCATCGGAGAGCTTGAATCCCAGCTTGATGACGCACAGACGAATCTTGAATCGGCCAGAGAACGAAAAGCTTCCCTCGAAGCACAGATTGACGAACTCGAAGGTCTGGTCAGTGAGACGCAAGACCACGCGACTGACCTCCAGAGTGAGATCAAATACATGGAAGCCGAGCTTGAAGACGCTCGTGGCGAACTTGAGACAGTCAAGTCGGAAGCCTCGCAGCGTGATGTCCTCGAAGAGGAACTCGAATCTCTCCGCTCTGAGGTCGAGGACCTCCGAACACGCAAAGAGCGTGTGAAGCGAAATACTCGGGACGCATTCGATTCGGCGCTCTCCGACATTCTCACGAGATTCGACGTTGGGTTCGAGACAGCACGCCTCACCAACAACTTCGACCTCATCGTCGCACGTGGAGGCCGCGAAGCTAGACTTGACGCTCTCAGTGAAGGCGAGCGGGAACTCCTCGGCATCATCGCTGCCCTTGCCGGCCACGAAGCATTCGATGTCGCTGACCGGGTCCCCGTTATGCTACTCGACGGGCATACCGGTCTCGACGATACCAACATCCACCATCTCGTCGATTACCTCTCCGAACGCGTCGATGTCCTCGTCCTCTCCGCCTTCCCCGAGTACGACGCCTTCGAGGGTCACGAAGTCACTCCAACCAACTGGGAGACCATCTCCTACGGAGACGATGTTGAGGAAGTCGTAGGATAGCTCTCGCTGCTCACTATTGATTTTATACCCCCGCGGGGGGTTAATCTCTCAACGACTTTTTGCGAAGACGCGACTTCTGGCTCCCATATACGACTCTGTCCGACCGCCCTGGCGTTCACTCATCACGCCCACGAGTAGCTGCTCTACTGTTTCCCAATCGCGGAAAACACTTTGTCGCCGGACCACATATTCGCAGGTAAGTTCGCCCCCTATGCGGCCAGTAGCACTCGAAGCTACCATCATCCGGGTTACTATCCAGTCCCGGAGTGGTGATGTATGACCTCCCGGTTTGATACCCCCGCGGGGGATCAAGACAACCCTCGCCCATCCGACGAGCCTTCGGTGACTATCACTAGGGCTACACCTCGGCAGTTTTCTAGCCTCTTCGTCGTCTTCCTTCTCCTTTCGAGTGTCTGCTTCTCTACGATTGCGGTAGTCGCGGCCAACGGATCCAACTCCACCGCGCAACCGTCGGTTGACGGGAATGCTCGCGTATTTGTTGCGAGTGACCGCGATACGGAGGCTCTCGGCATCCCGGGTGGCGGTCGTGGTGGCATCCTCCTCCAGTATGTTGTGGAGGCCAATACGTCGACTGAAAATCTCTCCCGCGCAGTCGATACCTACACGCTTACGACCAATCCAGAGACGCGCGTCCGTATTGATGGGTCACCCCGGACACTGCAGGAGTACCGCCTTGACCAGCTAGCGAGAGTCGAACGAACAAACTCAACCAGTCGGTGGCCGGCGAGCGCACCGGACCGGGAGGATAGCCTATTCATCAAAGACGGCTTCATCGCGTATATGGGTGCGACCAGCGCTGCCGAAGTGAACGCCCCGGGAGCGGAAACAAACGGTACTTATCTGATGGGGCCCGACGGGCGTGTCCTTGAGTACGTCGACTACCGCGTCGCCCTCCCAGAACCAAATACGACAACCCGCTATGTCCGCGAAACAAAGGACGTCACCCTCAACATTCCTGCGCCGGAGAACAACTCGTCGGACGACGTACAGACTGTCACCAAGACAGTTGAGTTCGAGACGCTCGACGGTCATACCATCACACGTACCGTCAGCGCCACCGGTCGTGGCCCGCTAACCGTAAATCGCTCTGTGACGGCCATAGTCGGCGGCTATCGCACTAATACCACATACGATCTCGCCTCACAACGGGTTGAGCGTAACCTCAGCATCGGCGATCAGACGTGGTCGAAACACACGACACCAGAAACATCGCCACGAGAGGCCCGGCATATCGACTACGCAAACGCTCCCCCGTCGGATGGCGAGAGGCAACATCTAGAGCTCCAGGCGACGATCAACGTCACCGCGGAAGTCACCACTGATCACTATTTCTACCATCCGCACAACGATACGTGGACGTACACCCACACGGAGGTTAATGCCACCTATGATGAGCTCACCGTTAGCGACGATCGGCCAGTCCACGTTGTCCCACCAGACAGCGTCTCGATTTCCCAGCGCGTAATTGAGGAACCACACGACCGCCGCTCCATCGTCCTCTCTATCGAGGGGCCGGAGTATCTCTCTGAGCGGGCACTCTGGAGTTGGGCCGCCTTCAACGTAGAAGGAGACTCGAATGCCAGTGCCCACCGCCTAACGAACGTCTGGCAGGTCTATGGTGTCCGTCAGTACCGCTGGGGTGAAACAACGTCGAACTGGGACACAGACCCACAACGTACGGAGTTCCCACCAACACTTGCCCTCCGGCTCACTGCTCGACAACCGTCCCCAAGTGTTGAGGCCGTCGGAGAAACGGATGTGTATCGTCACGGACGGGTGACGGATCTCCGCCAGCGCACTGTTCCTGGCGTCTCGAAGCGGGCGACCCTAGCGGAAAATGTGAACCTCACTACGGTGACTGCCAACCAGACCTCGAGAATTGTCATCAGGGACGCCCCCGGTCAGATTACCTCCGTAACGTCGGTCTTCGGGGATGAAATCCCCGTCTCGACAACAGAGGTCACCTCGATGGAGGATTCGTCGCTCACCTACACAACGATTCCGCCGGGAGAGGGAGAAGAGAACGAGCCGCCGGAACTCCGACTCCGTCTCACTGGCCCAGACGGAACTCCACTCCCGGATCGGAAACTGATCTTGACCGGAGCGACCGAATCCTCAGTCACTACAAACGACAACGGTGTCGCCTACGCTACGTTCGATAGTGCGACGATCACCGCGCGCTTCCCTGGTGACCCATACACAGAGAATCACGACATCTACTACTCGTCCAGCCACACAACCGCGATCTCTCCCGGAAACGGGAGCCTGATTGCCGATCTCTGGACGTTCTTTTTACGGCCATTACAGGCCGCTCTCCTCTCGCTGGCTGTGAGCGTAGGCTTGCTCGTCGGAGTCGGCTGGTATACCATCAAGTAGCCACCCCTCGCAACATTTTCTCAAGACTGACGATACCCACTTCTGCGTCATTCAGCCAGCCTTAAGAACTTCAGTTGACGATGAGATCGTAGCGCGACTCACTGTCCTCGGTCAGTGGCTATCTCCGATTGGTTCGGGGGTAGAAGTTTTAGGTATTGGACAACATATCTTGACACAGCGATTCACATGGAGCGCTCTCCAACCACCCTTAGTAGGTGGCTCTCCCGTGTCAGTCGCCGTCTTCGCCACCGAAAGTCTGGGGACTCAACAGAAACCTCCGCAACGGAACCGTCGACGTCATCCAGCGTCCTCTCGGCCAAAGTTCAAGACCGTCTCTTGGGTGTCGCACCCACAGCTCAACAGACTGTTTCCTCCACTGCGGCGATGGCTGTTCTCCCGATCATTCCGCTATTTAACCCCCTTGACCCAGAGGATTGGTTCGAGGGGATCGTCAACACGCTCGCGACCGGGCTGACGAACGTCCTCGGCGAGGTTTTCGTGGGGATGGTCCAGGAATTTCTCGTCATCGACCCGCTGTACTACCAGGAAGGAGCGAATGCAACTTTTATACAGAATCTCCAGTACTCGCTGATTCTCTTTCCGACCGTCATCGTCCTCGGGACGATCGCGGCACTCTTTTCGGAAGCCCCAGAGGGCTCCTATTTACGGCAGGGAATCCGTATTGTTAAAGCCCTCTTCGCACTCGCTCTCATCCGTCCATTCCTCCACGTCGCGGTCGTCTTCACGAATAGCGTTACGAAGCTCGTGATGCCCGAGACTTACGCTGTCTCCCTCGCCGGCCCCGCCCTCAACAACGCCATCGGCGATTTGATGGGCTCGGCTATCGCCGCTGTGCTCGTTTACCTCGCCGCCGGTACAATCTCTCTCATCGCTATCGCTCTCGTTGTGATGATCCTCTTCCTCCGCATCTTTATGATCCATCTCGTCTACACCGCTTTCCCGATCCTGCTTGTTATGTGGTACACCGACTGGGGACCACTTCGGTACGCGAACGACGTCGCTATGTTTGTCTTCAAGGTCACAGCGTATCTCCTCCTCGCGGGGCCGCTCGTCGCGCTCGCTCTTCAGACCGGCTGCAGTATGTCTGCCCCGGACATCTGTGTGGCTAACGCGAGCGGGGCTCACGGCCCAGAAGCACTCACTGCCGGAATTGACCCATCGCAGAATAAGCTCGTCCTTTGGAAACGGTTCCTCGGCTGGCTTTCCGGCCTCGGCCTCGCCGGTTTCGTCGGGATCCAGGCCCTGTCGATGGGTGGGAGTTCCGCCGGTCATCTTCTCGGATTTAGTGGCCTGAGTGCGTTACGCGGCGGTGGCAGTGGTAGTCCGTCTTCGTCCGGAGGTGGTGGTGGCGGAGGGGGTGGCGGTGGACCGACTCCGTCCGGTGGCGGTGGCGCCGGACAGCACACCCTCCGAAACTTCGGCGGCGGTAGCGGAACCGGCCCAAAGGCGTATGGAGCGACTGGCTCAGCAAAACCCGAATTCCACCCTCGACAGGCAGCTAGTTCGACGAAAACCAATCTAAAACAACGTGTCTCGTCGGCACGGAATACTGCACGGAGTAACGCGCAGCGCGCCTACCGTGGCGTAAAATCACGGAAAGAATGGATGAGTCAGGCTACGTGGGGACAGGGTGCTCGAGCTGGGGCCGGATTAGCAGGCGGTGGCGTGGCGCTCGGTGCTCGTGAGGCGAAAGCGGGTGTGAGCCACGTGAAAAATAATCTCAACGAGCCGATTGCGAATTGGCCCGGCCACGCCTATCGGCGGGTGAAGAACGGCGATTGGAACCCACCGAATGACGATCTGGGGAAAAGTACGGACAGCGAAGTGGCAGCGGATAATGAAGTGTTGGCACTACCTGAGGGGAATCCGCCTCTCCCAGAGGGTGAGACGCTGACCCCAGAGTATGAAGACAGAGCACTCGATCCCAAGGAAGCTCAAGCGGTCGCTGGCGGGTCCGACATCGAACAGGCGAATCCGCATTCGGTCAACGAACCAGTCCAAGCTTGGTACGACCGCGTGAAGGCAAAGGACCAGCAAAAAGTGGAGGCGATGCGCCCTGACCTCATCAATCGAGATGTCTCCCCGCCTTCCTCCTCACCATCGGAGGAACAAATCCAGGAGTCCGTCGACGACTACGTCGACAGAACCCGCAACACAGACTCATAACGATTCAATCCGAATCTCTCCTTTGGTACCGAATCTCCTCCAGGACCACGTTTGAACTAGTAATTGGCCCTTCTATAGCTATTGCTCGAGGAGCGTGCTTCCCGGCTGATATTTTAAATAGCAGAACGCGGTAGATTAGTACAGAAACACAAACACATGGGTTCCGAAACCACCACCGCCCGTCGCGTGCTGGCGACTCTCCCTAGGCACCCACTCTCGATTTCGGATTTCATCAGCCTCCAAGCACCCGATAGTTTCGAGTCCCCCTCCACCTTGGACGGCATCGACATTCACACCCGAGTCGACACCTCCAACATCCAAAATCTGGGCGGCGTCGTCGCTATCGGTGATGACTGGGTTGACCGTGAGGGCATCGTCGGCTTCCGCTTCGTCGCCGGAGACACCTGGTTCGGTGTCGGCTTCGAACCAGAGACTGGCTGGACCATCCTCACCGAGGATTCCATCGACGAGAAGTTCTCGCAGGCTATCGATGATCGTATCGCGACTTGGGCAACCACCTTCTACGAGGAGGAAACCGTCCGGCCGTCGTTCTATGATACTTTCGCGGCCGCCTGTGTGTCCCAGCTTCCACCGCGCCCGCTCCAGCACGGCGAACTCGGGGAGATACTCACTCCTGGAGGGATTTACCAGGAGTCCTTCGTTGAGGTGGTTCCCGTTCCCATCATCCAGATCGAACACACCGACAAGGTCATCGCCTTTTTGATGAAGGTTACTGCCCCTGATCGGTCCGGTCACGTCGTTGAGTATGGGTACCGCCTCCACACCGACGGCGTCTGGCGCAAGGCATGGGCTGACATCATCCCCGGCGAAGAGACCGAGGAAGTCGGTCTTCGTGATCGGCCAGTCGCCACTCTCATCGATGACGCCAATCAGGATTACTTGAATGAGATCGACTTACTCGTGGAGCCTCCGACCGATCACATCCAGATCGAGGTCTACATCGATGTGATGTCACCAGAGCCAGCACCAGGTGGTATGTGGACTGCGGCATCTGACTGGTTCCCATCTATCGAGTACGGTGCTCCTATCGTGGGCCTGAATACTGATGAGAATCCGGGCGAATTGACTGTCGTCGGCTATCTCGAGGGAACGGAGACCGCTGTCTACGTCGGTCTCAACCGCCAGGATGACACGTGGGAAGAGATCATTTCTTTCGACCGCCCCGCCGACAAACGACAGGACACGGAAGTTGTCAATGCTATCGACGGCTGGCTTCAGAGTCAGTACGGCGCGCTCGTTGGGCCGTCGCACCACCCGCTCATCCAGCTCACCGACTGGGAGTCGAAGGTTCCCGACCTCTTCGCGTCCGATTGACCTCGAGGTCTGCGTCGTCGTGTGGCACGTCACAGAATACGAACTCGTCGCCGGTAGAAGAAGCTTCGAGGATGGAGTAGTCCATTTGGGACGATCCGAGCGTAACCAACTTCATCGTAGCCGCGGTCGGAAGGGAGCTACTGAGCAGTCGGCGCGTCAGAGATGTGGTGTTATGGGGTGATATCCTGTATCAGAACTAGGCTGTCCTACCCCTTGAGAACCATTGCTGCGAATGCTTTTGCGAGCCGTCTCATAGTGTCTTCACCGAATCTGGCGTGGACATCGCGGATATCGCTATGGTCGACTTGTTTGGTCGCCCACGGTTCTACATAGGAGCGTTTCAATAACTCCCCGACTTCAGGTTCATCTTGTTCAACGGTGACGGCGTAGCGATTCTGTCCGTATTGTTCGCTTCCGGTCATTGCTGCGACCGTATAGAGCTCACCGTGGTCAGGACAGTCTTCGTCGGAGATGATAACGACTGGACGAGATGGCCGCCTCTCGTATGGATCTGAAATAGATACAACGTGTCCGTGTTGATAGCCCATCGATTACTCCTCTACGGCATCCTCTTCAAGCTCTGCGATGATCTCTCCTGCTTCGTCTTCGGCAGTTGGTTCGTGCGTTTCGTCAGTTCCTGACTTTCCGTTCGGGTCAATGCTTGGAACTTTTTCTTCCCATCCTTCTTCAGCGTAGGCGTCATCGGTAGGCGCAGACTCGAAGAGCTGAACGACTGAGTCGAGAGATTCGAGCCGCTGCTTTAGCTTCTCGGCTCGGTCTGGGTCGACGTAGTAGGCACCTTGTGACCGTTCGACGAGCCCCTTCTCGAAGAGCCGCGTCATCGTCTTCGATGCGCTTGATTTACTGATATCGGTCTGGTCTGCGATTTCGCTTGGCGTGAAACCGTACTCACGGTGAGAGAGCAAGAAGCGCAGCGCTTCGTACTCATTCGTCTCTGGTTTCACGGGGAACGGTTCGTCGTTTGTTAGTTCACGGACGTGGATTGGCATCGTTGTCACTACTTGTCACCGAGTGTCATTAAGACTTTCGCAGGACGCGCCGCATTGACGTCGTCTTCTAAGTACCTTCAATCTCTATTGGGGAGAGAATTTTTAGGCATTCACGACACGTATTCACACAAGACGTCCCATGAAACGGTACCCAGTAGCCGGCCAGTTACTCGAGCATCGCCTCTTCTTCGGACTCAGCGTCAGCGATCTCGAAGTCGGCGTAATCCCACTCGCCGCTATCATCCTTGCGTCCGGTATCAACAACGTCTTCGAGCCCTCGTTCAGTGGGCTACTTACTATCGGAAGCGGGATTCTCGGCCTCATTGTCGGCTTGTACGTTCTCTGGCGAACACCTGCCGGTCAGACCCCTCGCGAGTGGCTCATCGGGGCTGCAAAACACAGCGTGGGCCCGGATCGCTATCTCTGGCAACCCGTCGAACGCGGTCTCGTTTCTGGACAGCACCTTGACGACATCTGCACCCTCCATTCTAAGGATTCCGACCCCTCGGACGACAACAGTGATCCGGACCCAGAATCCTCGTCCTCGAGTGCCCCCCAGCAGTCCGCCTCAGATGATAACAGCGGTCAGCAAATCGTCACTGATGGCGGGCAGATGCACTCTCGCGAACGCCCACAGCGCGACCCGAGCCAGTACTACCACCAGCTCACGCAGAAGGAAACAACAACGCAGGCGCAACTAGCTTTCGAGTACGTTCGCGAAGACGGTATTATAGTCACCGAGAGCGACAATGAGGAACCCGCGTACGTCGGCCTTGTTCACATCACCCCGACGAGTTGGCTTTCCCTCGACGATGAAGGACGCCAGTCTACGATCAACGCGTACGCTGATGTTCTCCGTGGAATCTCTTACCCCTTCCAAGTGCTCGCCCTTCCTCGTGAATTTGACCTGACGACGCACTTCGAGGAGATCGAACGTGCAGCCTACGAGGCTGAGGATCCGCCAGACATTATGCAGCTTGGTCGGTCGACGTACATCGACTGGCTCAACGAGTCGGTCGGTACCCGGCGAGTCAAAGTCCGTGATTTCTACATCGCCGTTAGGGTTGAGAGCTCGCACGTCCGAGAACAGTCTTATGGCCACTCTACAGACGTTGTTTCGGGATCTCTCTTCCAGCGAATTGTCGGCTGTGTCAATTCTGTCACCTCCTCAGTTCGTTCTCGGATCGGCTCGAATACCGACGACGACGTCATCGAACGACAGTGTATTTCTGAAGTTAGAAGTCGGCAACACGAGTTTGCCGAAGCACTCCCCAGGACCGGTGTTCAGACCGAAGTGATGGACGACCGGGCAGACGTTCTGGACGTCCTCTACCGCTACTACAACCACGCCGACTCACCACTCGACGAGTATTCTCCCAAATCCTACGCGGAAGTTCTCCCACCTCGCCGGCCGTAGTGATTCCCGACCATCCCAGCATCTCTACTTCCATCTTCTCGACTGTTCCTGCGGCACTTGAGGTAGGACCACTGCCAGCGTTACCCCACGAGTGAATTATCTCTGTAGTTTGTGGGGTAACTCGCTGCCCTCCCTCAACCCACTTGTCGAAACGCCTTCTTTGCGGAAAGCTATCAACGGGCGAAACCATTTACCGAGGCACTACGTATCCCACGATAGCATGAGTAGCGTCCCAGTAGCCTGGGTACTCGGAATAGCATCTGCTACCGGGCAAGTGCAACAGATCATTCAGACGATCCAGCGAGCGATCCAAGGCGGCCCGAACGCTCCGTCACCATTCATTCTTGTCGGCGTCGCTGTCGGCGTCGCCCTCCTCCTCGGTCTCGGTATTCTTGCGTCACGTCGATTTGTTGGTTCGGCTCAACATCCATCTACAAACGCAATGAAAGGCGCACCTGAGACGGAGGCCAACAGCGGCGTTCTGAATCGTCTTCTCTCTCGGCTTCCCGGTAGTTTTGGAGCTATCCTTGATGCCGGTACCTCCGCCCGAACAGATCCAGCCAACGTCAACCTCGAGGAAATCGACGACGAAACTTTCGACCGCGCTGTCAGCATCCTCGAACAGGAAGGCCGGGAGGCGAGTCGGGCAAATATCCGTGAACAGGTTGCCCGCCTCATCGACTTTGAGGCCGCCGACCCAGACGAATTCCGCCTTGGACTCATCCAAGACGCCGACAGCCAAGCCCAGATCGACCAAGCGAGCGTCGCCCCACCAAGTATCGTCCCCGAAGATCCAACCACTCTCTACCGGAACGGCGAATTCGTCCGTATCCTCACTCCCGCAAGTGCTCCCGAGAGTGTCTTCGGTGGCTGGCTTATCAACCTCACCACGACCAATCTTGACGTCCGCGTCAGCTACCATCACTCTCCCCGCGATCCCACAACGATCCGCGGTGCCCTCCAGGACCGTCTCACCGAACTCCAGATCGCCCTCTCTCGGAAGGAGGAAAAGGGCGCGACAGACTATCACGAAGACCTCAACCGCCGGGAAGAACTCGATCGTCTCCTTCGTCGCCTCACCGAAGGGACGACTCGACTCTACGACATCGGTATCTACATCGAAGTCGCTGGCAGTACCCGCGATGAACTCGAAGAGACCGCTCGGAAGGTACAGCAACTCGTGGCCGACCGCGACGTCGAACTCGTTCCCCTTGAATTTCGCCAACTTGAATCCCAAGACGCGATCGCACCTGTCGTCTCCGACCCCATCCAGAACACGGACCTTATGGAACACGACGCGGCGGCCACCCTCTTCGGCTTCGTCGAGCCCGCCATTGCTCACGAGGACGGTGTCCTCTATGGCTTCGATGAGACCGGAAACCCTGTCATCGTCGACCGATACAGTCTCTCTGGCTTCTCTAAAGTCATCACCGGGAAGATCGGGTCCGGAAAGACGTTCGCCGCAAAACTTTCTCTCTGGCGCCGTCTCCTCATCGACCCTGAATTCACCGCTATCGCATTCGACCCCACCGGTGACGACTTTGTCGACTTATTCGAGACCCTCGGTGGCGATGTCGTCACCTTCGGTGGCGACGTCACCATCAACCCGCTCGAAATCCACCGCGGTACGGGTGAGGCTGAAGACCCCTACAAGGACAAACTCCGTTCCTTGACGGGGATGGTGCGGACGTTCTACGATCAGAGCGGTGACAGCCTGAGCGCCGAACGTGCTGGCCTCATTCAGCAGGTCTTCCACCTTGCATACCTTATGTACGGTATCACTTCCGAACCCCGCACTCACGAACGCGAAAACCCCACTATGGAAGACGTCCTCGACATCCTCAAGGCTCTTGCTGATGGTGAGGACCCACTTGAATTCGTCAGCTACCAGGGAGATGCTACCGAACTTCACCGTGAGGAACGCGACGAGCTCGATGAACGCGTTGACGAAGTCACCTCCCGACTTCAGTCGAAGGACGATAGCAACCTCAAGTCCGAAGCCAACAGCCTCCTCCGCTCGCTCGAAGCCTTCCAGCCAGGTGGCGTCGCTGCGAACCTCTCTGGGAAGACGACCGTCGACCTCGAGGACGAGCGGCTCATCGTCTTCGATATGAGTGCCTTCCAGGATACCAATCAAGCCCCTCTCCTCCAGCACGTTATGCTTGATTGGAGCTACCAGCGGGCTCGCGAGAACTCCCGCCGGATGGAGGTCATCTTCGAGGAGGTTCACTACCTGCTCAGTCAGAAATCTGCCCGCTCGCTCATCGGCCTGTTCACCCGCCATTCCCGACACTTCAACGCTGGCTTGACGCTCATCTCCCAGACTGCAGAAGAATTCATGCAGGAGACTGACGATGTCCACTCACCACGCGCGATCTACGACCAGTGCGACATCAAGCAGCTGTTTTACCAGGAATCAATTTCAGACGAGGTAATCGACTACTACGACCTCTCCCCAGCTGATGTCGAGGCCATCCAGAGCTTTGCACGTGGGCAGGAATCCGAGTTCAGTGAATGTCTCCTGAGCGTCACCGGAATCGCGCGTCGACATCTCGAAATCCACGCGAGCGAGCTCACGGTTGATCTCCTTACTGAACCTGAGACGGCCGCCGCAACCGCTCAGTTGGTTGAACAGCGTCGCCAGCAGGCTGCCACCGCTCGCAGTGAACAGACTACCACCCAACCCGAGGAGAGCGCTGAGACTGCCGGTGGTTTAGGCGAAGAAGCTGCTGAGAAGGAAACTACTGACTCCAGTACGAAACCCAGCGAAACGAGTGAGCCTCCAACTGACCCCATCACAGACGGAAGTGGGGGGTCACCCTCCTCTGGGGACGCTGCTGACGACACTAACTCCGAATAATACTCTTCCATTCTCTTCTCGCTTCGTCTACCTTGCCTCTCGTCATTTCTCACCTCCCCTGTAGTCCACCAGCACAGTCGGAGAGAGCGGGTTTTCGCCTGTTCCCCCCGGTGGAGTTAAGTGTTAGACCAGCATGGTTCAAACTAACCGGGAGACAGATATGACCAGCGTACTCCTCGGTGTCCAGCTCGTAGCTTTTGCCATCGCGGATGCCCTCCCTGGTGGCCTACGCGGGCTTGGACTCCTCACGGCTGCCCGCGCACAGTTCGCGACAATAAAAGCCGACCTGATGGCTCAGACCGCGCCGATTTGGACTCGGCAGATGAGTGTGATCTTGCAGGCAGACTGTCCAGATGGGACTGAGGTTAGCTCAAATGAAGTCATCCAGTCCATCCACAACATCAACGACTTCATCTTCCTCCTTGGATGGACGCTCGTCCCCGGAGGATTCGTCCTCGGAGGTATCCTCTACTTCTACGGCTGGAACCAGTCTTGGAAAAAGCGGGGCCTCCGGCTGATGGTTGGCGCGGTCGCGATCGCCGGCGTCATCCTCCTTTGGGGCGCTATCGCTAACCTCATCCAGTGGGCGACCGGCGGCACTTGTGCGCCCACCACGTAACGGCGTTGAGTGGATCACTGGCGCTGGCAGACTACCGCCTTGCCGTCCCCACCTTCTCGCCGTCATCAGTAACTACAACCTTGACCACACTCTTGCTAACGCGAGCTGCTACCCCCCTGTCGCTCTCGGAGCACCGCAATCCTATCCTCGACTGAGGGGTGAACTCGAAGGAACCACTCGATAACAAACGGAGCCCCCCACGGAAGGGACGACGTCCCCGTCTTCTTCGAACTCTCCTTCGCTCGGAGATCGGCAACCGACTGCAATGCGGTTATCGCAGTCTCACTTCCCACCCGTTGTCGTTCGTATTCGTCGGCAGCCAACTCAGCTCGGCGAACCCACCGTACGAGGCCGAACCGGAACCCGAACGCGAGAATGCCCATCACCACACCGAGTGTCTGCATCGATGGCGAAACAACCGCGAGTATCCCACCGACACCACCGAAGAAAATCAATCCGGCCCCAGCAGCGAGGCGAAGATGTCCAAGAACGTGATGCCCGTGCTCGTGGTGGAGGATTGCTCGGAGTGATTCTGGGGAAATACTGTCATCTTCGAGGAGGTTCTCGCCAACGAAGACCCGGCGAAAGGGCCAGACACCCGCCGCCATCGCCGTCGACCGAAGTCCCACCGTGGCAACCCAAATCGACGTTTGGGGGTCAGCATCGATCTCCTCTGGTACGATCGCTGCGTATTCTTCAGGTGTGAGCGGCCGCGCCATATTCAGAAACGGCAAGAGCGTGATTGCGAAGAACAGGTAGGTGAACGCGAGCGCCCAGGTCACCGGCATTCTGAGCTCAGATGGAATCGGCAGCGCCGTCCACGGTGCTACAACTAATATAAAGAGTCCACCAACGACCAACGCAACCCGGAGAGCGTGATCGTGGCGCGCCTCCGGCGTCTCAAGATGACTTGTCGTCTCTCTCCAAAACATCGAGATGAACGGCGCACCTGTCACCGCCAAACACCCGAAATAGCTCGCAAGGATGAGCATCGGAAAGAGCCCTTTGACGACGACATTCGGTGAGGGCATCGGGTATTCTGGCGTTAGTCTAACAAAGAACATCCAGACCAGAGTGATGAATCCGCCACTGACGATAGACCCCCCTAAGAACAGCACGAAGAAGTTGTTCAGGTGATCTGGAAGCCAAGAGATCCACCGGAAGCCTTCGGCCACTTCACATTTTTCCGAGACGATTTGATCCGCGTTTTCCGATGGTTTCGTGGACGTCGATGCCTCTTCGCGGTTCAACCTATACTCATCGTAACGGTTTACCACAGCACCGATCTGCCAGCCAAGTCCCACTGCGATAAGCATCGGGACCGTCACCCCGACGAAGAGCAGCGCCGTCGCCGATGTAACCCCAAACACGAATCTGACCAGAACATAACTGAAGCCCGCCACTATGGGGGCAGTAAGAAACACACCCAGCCCCCACCAGACCAACGTATCGACCGGCGAAGGTATCCACGCAAGCGACGAACGAGCCTCGGATAGGACTCGTCGCCACCGTGGACAGGGGCTTGAGTCGCCATTCGAGGTCATCTTTTACCGTAGATCATGCTATCTGAACCCAAAAATTGTCCGGGGGCTCCAGTCCCTCGACCCACAACTGGCTATGAAAACGAGTGCTTAGGAGACACCGCGCCTCGACTGAGCGAGCAATCAATCGGCCCAAAACTCCCGAATAGTATTTTACGCTGAGCAGATGAAATATCTGTAGAGGCCACTACTGGCTATGCCGACGCTCCCAGCCTTCACTCGAGCTTGGCTCTCGCCGGCCCCGCTCACCGATGACCATACCCAGTCGCCGCCCGATACAAGGACAGATCGCACTTCGCATCCGTCGCGGTCGGTAGAGCCGACCCAGACGTCTCGGTCCCCTCGCTCAGGCCGCCCGAGGAACCGACGTCCCCTCTACGGTGTTCTGTTGACCCTCAGCGTCATCGGTATCCTACTCACGGCGGCCACTGGCCCAGCTATCGCAGCACACCCCGCTGACTCCACGAGTACCACAGAGAGCCAGAACCTCTCTTCTACTTCGCTGCAATCCACGAATGTAACCTCGCCGTGCCAAACTCAGAACAATAACTCGTACGGATGGACGGAACACTACGCGTGTATCCAAGTTCATCTCTACCAGCAGGATCAGGATCTCTCGATCTTCCCAGAAGACGCAACACAGGCCCGGGAAGCTGCGAAGAACGGAGAGTCGGCTGAAACCATCGAGGATTGGCTCTTCCGATACTATCGTACGGAGCAATACCCCGACTGGTGGATGCCGTCAGAGGAACAGATTGAGCAAACCCCGAAGCTCAAGCTCTATCCACTCACGAACGAAACAGTTCACGAGTACGAGACCGCTCAATCTCTCTCCGTCTTTCCGGAGGATGCTCGAGCCGTCCGGTTTGCGGCAACTCATAACGCGACGGTAAACGAACTCCGGATGGCCCTCCTCAACTACTACGCCGTTCAGTGGGATCAGGGCTGGCGGCCGAACTCAGAATCATCCACGACTACCACGACCAACGCAACCGCAGGAGGGGGCTCAAACGGAGGGGAATCGGAGAGTACCGCCGAGTCGAGTTCAAGTAGCGCTTGGTATGCTCCGTACCTTAGTGGGATCGTCGACGCCGCAAATCAATTTCGTGGATGGATGAGTGGAGTGCAGGAGTTCATCGGTGGGCTCCTCATTTGGAGCTTCAAGAATCCCATTATCGCAGGGATTGTCATCTTCACGTCTCTCGTCGTGTTCCTCCTTCTCGGAGTCGCCCGTCGGATGCGGCGGACGTGGACGGCGATGCTTGCGGTCTGGTCTCGATTCGTCCGCGCGATCGTCTGGGTGGCCGATACTATTGGCATCGGAACGATCCGGCGAACACAAATCAAATTCTTCCGATTCCGTCGCACCCTCAACGTCTATGCTCACGCGCTCGCAGCGATAACAGGCTGGGCAATCCGCGAAGGGTTCCACCGTGTCGACCGTACGATCACAGACTACGTCACCGACGAAGACTCCAGCACGTGGTCGTATATCGCACCACCCGCTCACGCAAGCGCCAGTAGCACAGCTGATGCCGCCGTCTCGGAGACAACGTACGCGAAGAGCAAGCGCCTCCTCGATCCTCTCGATGCACCAGCCGTGTACGAACTCAATGAAGATGAACCACCGCGACCAGGAGACGACCTCTGGTACCGTATTACGGCCTCCGATCAGCCGGCCTCACCGGAGACAACCACCAAACAGATCGAAGGGCTACCCAATCTCACTGACGGGCTAGAAGTCATCATCCGATCGGCACCTCACGACCCCGAGATCGGAGGAGAAGAAAGCGAGCTTCAAACTACTGAAGGCGATGGCAACCGACTCGCAATCGAGGTTCTAATCCACTTCATCGAGGACGGCCAGACGAGCACGCTCGACCGGACGAAGCACAACTGGGTACGACAAGCCTTCGGTGGTCCCGACTACGACGTCACGCCCGTCTCGACGACGCTCCAGCGACTCCTCCGCGCCCGGCCGTACCGGCGGTGCAAGCATCTTCTCGGGAATGATGCGACCCCATCAGCGACGTTCCCTTGGAGTAACGCGCAATCATCGGACGCCGCGACAGACGGTGGGCGGACTATCGACGAGGACACGCCCACACCGAGCGAACGCGCAGCTGCAGCCGAGGCGATTCCTCAACGGTACTTCCGAGAGCATCTTGAGGATCAGTTCACTGCGGTTTGCCCGGAAGCGCCCGTGAGCTATCCACTCGGCTCCCGAGGAACCCGACGCTGGGACTTCCTCCAGCGACTCAACGTCTTCGACGAAACCGCTGCCGAAGAAGCCCCTCCGATGGAAGCCGCCCTCGATGCCCTCCTCGAGACCGACGAACCCGCACTACTCCGTGCCCGGATTACATCCGCGGGCGACCTTAGCGATCTCATTCGGCAGAAACTCGACGTCATCGAGGGTGAGGAAAGTACCCAGTTCGACAAACGAACGAACCGCCGTGGGCGTAGCCGTGCGACACCCAGCTCGGGAGAGAATACCACCGAGGAAGACCGGGCTGCTGCTCGAGAACGAGAGAGCAGTCGGGTCCGTGGGGAAGTTGCGAGCGCGGAAGGGACACGGAACGAAGAACTCCAGAACAAGGGTGCGACTCGGAGTTTCAAAGTCACGATGGATGTCTTCACCCAACCCACTCCCTTCTTGAACGATGCCCTCGAAGAGACTGCTGGAGGGTCAGTTGAACCCTCCTCAGAGGCCCACCCCGTCCCCTCCCTCCTCTTCAATTCAGATGGGGACTCCACCTCTGCCTCGACAAATACGGCGAGTGACGGGGGCGTCTTCACCGAAGAACAGCCCGATCTCAACGAGATAGACAGTACTGCCGATCTATCTGGTTCCGACACCGACATCGAGACCTTAGCGAGTCGAGGTGACACTCTCCGAGTGACTCCCGAGACGCTCGCTAAAGCCGCAGCCAGCCAGCGGACTACGGCTCGCGACGACGCCTGGCGGCTCGCAAAAACGTGGGCGACTGCTGCTGACGGCGAGTTCAACAAGCTCACTGAACCACCAGAGAACAGTCGCCTCGCAAAGTGGGCACGGCAGTTTGGATGGCGGAGACATACGCTCGGACAGCTCCGTGACTCGTACCGTTTTCACCGCGCTCAGGAGTATGCTGGTAGGGCACCCACATTCGGCCTACACTACTCTCTCCGTCGCCGCTGGCCGATCGTCCTCGCCGCCGCCGACGAACTCCCTTCGTTCACAGCACTCCCGAGTACCAGCGCTGTCTCGGACGACCTCGCAGCCCATATGGAACGCCAACTCTCCCACACAGCCCCACTCTCTGAACTCTCTCCTGCCGAGGACAACGAAATCATCGGTACGGACATTGACGGGGCCACGCTCGGCTATGCGTTCGATCGTCTCCACGCTAGCGACCTCACTCGTCCCGTCAAACATCGCACGGACTATATGGACCGGTCGATCCTCCACCAAGGGCTCCCCGGCTCCGGGAAGTCTGTCGACCAAGCTCACGAGATCGTCGAGCGTCGGAAGGCCACGAACGGCCCCATTATCATCTACGCCGGCCCCGGCGCAAACGTCGGTGAACTTGCTGTGCGCGGTCTCTTGGATGAATTCGGCGAAGACTGGGTGCGCGAGCACGTCCACTGGTTCGATATGCCCGAGGTCCTCCCCGGACTAACGGTCTTCGACACACGACCCGCCCAACAGGCTGACGACGCCCACGGCAACCCCCAGGCTGCAGAGAGCGTCGCGACCGACGACATCTCTCCCCAGCGCCCTGATATCGCTTCCAAGGACACCAGCTGGGAGACACACGGCTCACAGGTTATGCAGACTGTCCGGAAGATCGCTGAACTTCTGATGGGTGAGAGCGACTTCCAGAACGCCCGCGTGTCTCGTGATGTCCTTCGGGCCCTCGGGACGGCTGGCTTTTCACCACACACATATCAGACAGGCGTCGATGGCACGCCTGCGTACAAGCGGAAAGGCGGTGATACCAGCAATAACACGCTCCCAACTGCCGACGACCTCGTGAGCGGCGGAAATCGCTCCAACGATGAAAACGAGGACGATTCAAGATCTCGACAGCCCACCGTGATGCCGTTCCGCTGGGGGTACGACGCCAGCCCGAACGTCTATCCCCTCTGGCAGCTCCAAGAGCAGACCCAGCAGGTCACCGAACTGACGAGGTTGATGGATCCGGATATTCCGATCAATCCTAAGGATATACTGCCTGATCCGGGCTCGCACGCAGTCAAGCGGAATATGGAGACGCCGTTCAACAATCAACAGCACACCGCCCAGCAGATCCTCGGCGGTGTCACCAACCGTTTGAACGCGCTTACGACGGACGCCCGTCTCGCGCCCCTCTTCAATAACACGACCCGGCGGTTCTCCTTTGCCGACTTCCTTTCTGGCGATCGCCAGAACGACGTCCTCATTTTCGACGTTGAGGATCTCGATCCGGACGCCCAGCGTGACTTCGTCCTTACACACGAACTCCTAATGCAGTACGAACTCGAACTCTACAAGTCCTTCCTCAAAGAGGAGGCAACTGCGGACGATTACTACGTCAGCGTCTTCATCGACGAGGCCGGCCGCCTCGTCGAGCCGGATGACCTTGCAAAGATGATCGCCGTCGCCCGCAACCACTCTGTCTCCCTCTCACTTGCCGTCCAGACGCCCGACCAGCTCTTCGACGCCGACACCGACAACAGTGTTGGCGACGACCCGACGTACGCCGAGATCATCGGTAATATTCAGACGACCGTCGTGCGTGCCGGTGAAATCACGCGTCAGCAGGCAAAGGCGCTTTGTCCGGCCGACCTCGAGGTCGAGGACTTCATGGATCACGTCCGCGATCTCCCCGTCGACCACCGGCTCGTCCAGTATCCGACACCTTCCGAAGGAACACGGTCTCAGACCATCGAAATCGCCCGCATTCCCCTTCCGAACTGGCATCAGGATGCCGAGGAAGCCCCCGAAGGATACGATTCTCGCGAAGATTTCGAGGAGGCCTTCCGAGAGGTTCGCGCCGATGTCATCGACCAGACGAACGAAGAGTACGGAATCCCCGACGACGAGTCAGAATCGGCTGTCCGTAACCGGGCGATTCTCAACATCCCCGAACTCGCCCACCATCTCACAATAGACGACCCACTCCTCCCGGTTGTCCTCGCGTGGGCGACTTGGATAGTCGCTCGTGACCCACCCAACGGGCCCGGTGAAGAAACTCTGCACAGCGTCTCCAACACCGACAGCAAGCTCCCTGACCTCGAAGACCCAGTTGAACCAAATAATGATTCGACGATAGAGGACTCCCCGGCTGAGGAAGTCAGCGCGATAGATGTCCTATCGGACGATGCAGGACCCGATGAATACACAGCTGAATCGGTATCTACCAGTCGCGAGAACGATTCTCCATCCACTACGAGCGAGCAGCCAGATACGCTGTTCGACTCAGGTGGGTGGGCTCGCGACCAGTGGGATGAGGCGAAGACCGAGCTCACCCAATCCAATACCGAGCGCCAGACTCCTCCCTCGGCCGCTGAGAGCTCAGGCCCTGCGTCCAGTCTTCATCACGTCCTGAAGGGCAGTATGACGACTGACGAGTGGGAGGAGCTTACCGACCTCCTCGAGAAGGGGAAGTCGCTTTCCCCAGAAGAATGGGCGATTCACACCGACCTCCCGACGTACCGGAAAGACGAGGAATCCATCCAAGCCCGTGCGCTCAACAGCCGTGTCGTGACTCTCCTCAACCAAGGTATCCTCACCGAGGATGAAGTGGCCCGGATTCAGGAACTCATCGATCTCGCACGGGATACCGGGAACTGGCCACCGACTGCGGTTCGTGATCGTCTCGACACGGGGTCCGAAACTGCGCCAGCAGACAAATCGTTTCCCGAACAGCAAAGCGCCACTGTGGATAACGAGAGTGTGTCCGCGGCGATCGAACGCCGCCGGACCAGTGAGAGAAATTCTGTTGGGATCGACCCGTTCGATGGGGAGGAACCACGACCCGGAACGTACCGCTGGGTGCGCCTTGACGAGATGTACCGCCGGCTTCGCCTCGAAGTCGAGAAAGTCCTCGCCACAGAGGGCCTCAACGAGGGAGAACGTAATCGTCGCCGCGATGCCCTCCCCTCGCTCAAGGCGTGCGCCGATGAGATCGAGGCGTTAGGCACCATTATGACCCATCGGGGCGTCGCTGGCGACACTCCCATCCCGGAAACAGACGGTATCTTCGAGATTGAACTCGCGAAGCACCGTGACGACGTCCCCGGCGACGAGGGCTACGCCATTCGGTTGACTCCCGAGGGTGCTCGTCTCCTTCTCGAAAACGTGTTTTCGACTGGCTGGGTCGCAACCGCTGGGACCGATACTCACGATACCGGCCTTCGAGACGCTATGACGGCACTCGAAGACGCAGTCCCCACCCGAGTCAGTGGCCGGATCATCGACCAAGACACCGGGGACATCCCGGACGCCGTCCTCACAGTCTTCGCCAGCGAGCCTACGGAGTGCTTCGCTGACGACATCATCTCATGCACAGTCGAAGAGGAGACCGACCCACGTCGACACCCCACGAAGAAACTCCGTAACCTCAAGAAGGCGCTTAACACTACTACGAAGAGTGGCGAATGTCGCCTCCCCATCTTCGTCGCCGAAACGCCGTGGGACGAAGACGCGGGGGCCCCCGACCTTGGACCTGCCACCGCATTATCGAACATCCTCCGTGATCCGATGAACACTCAGTGGTCGGGTCGCCGGTTCTACTCGCAATCGAACACGCCAATCGAATTCGACGGCGGCGCCCGCGACGGCGGTGTCACCGCTGTCGTCCCCCGATCGGACACAGAGAGCGCCGGCGCGTCGATCTGGATTCGCGACCCGGACCCCGACTCGGACGACTGCCTCCTCGTCGCCCCGACCGCCGACAACATCGGCCATCCCGATGACGAGGATATACACCTTCGTATCGCTCCCGGTGACTTCCAGAACCTCACTCCCTCGAGCATCCCGTACCGGGCGACATGTCCCCCGAGAAGTGCAAACGAATCAGCTCGCTATATCGTCGAGACTCCGGGTAGCGAACAGACGTACAAGTACGAGACGGAAGAGCGGTTCCGTGAGGATTGGGTCCGCGTCAACAAGCCATTCGTACCCGACATCGAATTCCGGCACCAGGACTACCCAGAAACCGCATATGCCACCCTCGTCCGATACGAGCCGCCCCGCGCCGGCGACGACGCACAGGCACGTATCGCCTGGTTCGATCATCGGACCTCGGGCGACGAGGAGATGGGGACGCTTCGGCCCGTCGAGGACCTCATCGAAGCGATTCAGACGGGCGAACTCAAGCCGGCGTCCGCTGACCCCGGAACGGCACCCGAATGGACTCACGAAGACGAAGTCTCGACCGACGAAGCGCAAGACTCTGAAGTGGATGAGGAAGACACTGGCGCGTCATCATCGACGGACGAGGCACCAGGCGAATCCACTCCCGAGCCATCTGACAACAAGGACGAAGAGCTTGACGGTGATGATACTGACACAACGCAGTCCGAGGAGGGAGAGACAGACGATACTTCCGAACCACTCCAGGATGAGGGGAAAGCAGCTACCGCCGCGTTCATCGCGGCTTACCTCCGTCCTGCACCGAACAACGTCGTGGACGTGGATATCGCCTTCGACCGTTGTCAGGAATTCGCGAGCACGCACAACCTCGTCTCACCAGAATCAGAGGACGAGTTCGCAGAAACGATCGATTCCCTCTTCGATGCGTTCGACACGGACACCGGAATCGACGGAGACCTCTTCGACATCGATCGCGACGTCATCAGTACCCTCGAAGAGGGATTCAATATTGTCTCAACGTCAGGTGGAAACGAAGACAGCACTCGAACCGTTATATTGGGTGTGAAGATGGTTGATCCCACAGAAGAAGACACGTCGTTCTTGACGGAAGCAGCGCCCGAGCAGTCGGCAGGTGGTGCGGCGTTCATTGCGAACCAGCTCACGTCCGACCCTGACGGAGCGCTTCCGAGTTCGGAAACCTATGACGAATACGTCGACACCGTCACCGACTGGGGATTCGAGTCTCTCCCTGACCGAGGTTCGAGTGTGACGTTCAAACGGTTCCTCCAAATCTGGGGTGCGGTGCTGTTCGGCGTCTCGGTCGAACGGAAACGCCGGCGGATCGACGGGTCGCCTACGCGGTGCTATACGCACCTCGAGTGGCGCGAGTAGCCTCTTGATTTTCTCTCTCAGTCTACCGCCTCGATCTCCCGTCTAATACTATGAACTCAAACTGATATTTCCGATAATTTCCCTTCTGACGGTGTCCCTTAATCCTCGATTTTCTAGAACTATTACTGAATAGCATATTTTGGATAAACCACCGGACGGAACGGTAATACAATACTGGAACGGTAAATCGGAACGCGAATCTCTGAGGACTCACAAAATCACCATATAGCGTCGGGATGGTAAACTGGAACGTCAATCATTAGCATACACTCCCGAAAGGACCGGATCCTTTTGCAAACTGGAACACCGTGCAGTCTTGCGGTTTTCACCGGAAACCTGGACACATCTACGCACCACCACACACCAGCATCTCGATAAACTGGAACTCCGCGCAGTCTTGCGATTTCGGGCCTATAGTCAACTCCGTGCTCAGAACACCCTTCGAGCGACTCTCCGCACTCTCGAAACTGGAACGCTACGCAGTCTAGTGATTATCCCCGGCTATTGAGAAACTGGAACACCCCCTTTCCCACTAGTATAGAGGGGGCAGATTCGTGTGAAAGGGGGGTACCGATGTGTTCCGGCGAGCGGGTACCCTGGCAGCGGGTACAGGCTGGCCCCCTGGGCGGTCGTCGAAGACGAGTGTCTGATGCGTATCAGATTGTGGAGAAGTCGGTAGCCGAAGCCGAGGTGAATAGCCGTTGTGTGTCGCGTGGAGAGCGCGGCCTGTCGTAACGTAGGAGCTGGTGGGTGGCGTCGAGGTGTAGCATCGAGCGCGCGTGGGGAACATACGGCTTTGCGTACGAGCGAGTGGGAGTGGATGGTCGTGTCGCGGTGGTGCCTACACTAGGGTCTGCTGGCTATCGCACGGGGACGTCAGGGTGCGTATCTCAAACAGGCTAGGGACGTGCTACGTATCGCGGCTCTCGCCTCGTGGTTCGTTCTCAGCGTGAGGATTGGGCACGGTGACGTCGACTTCGCGAGGGGCTGTCGGCTGTACTCGAGGCGGGGGGTCGCGCCGTCGTGAGACGCCGTGGGCTGTCGATAGAGCATAGTGGTGTGGCCTCGGCGGCCGAGTGGTCGCTGTCGCCACCGCGTTCCGGCGTGACGGCCGTCGGCTCGCTGCTCTGGCGCGTATGGATGCCCAATCGGTGTGTCTCGAGAAGGGTGCCGCGCGCGTCGGGGTCGCGCGCGCTTTGGATCGAGACCGCCGCGACGAGCAGAGCTCGTCGGACGGTCTCCGTGGGTGAATCAGGACCGTGTCGCAGCGGCGGCTGATTTCCGGGACCTGCTCCACACGCTCTGGCCGCTGACGGCGGGCCGCGATTTCGGGGAATCGCGTAGCTTTCCCCGAAATCGGCCGCCTCACCGGCCAGTCCGTGGGAGCCGATGTCGTCCACTCACCCGCCGAAGTCCGCGGATTGCGCGGTCACGAGGCACCGACGCGAACCGGACCCTACCCGCGAGCGCAAACCGCTCGCGGGTCCCTTCCAGTCCGCGACGGCGCCTCGTAACACCGCTCATCGAGCGGATTCGGCGGCCTCGGGAGACATCGGGTCGTGCTACGACCAGGTTTCCTCACTCGGTCGGCCCCCTTGCGCTGGCGCGTGCAGTAGCGCGCGCCGCGCACTCACCGGGAGGGGCCGCCGGAGTCACCAGCGATTTCCGCGGACCCTACCCGCCCCCACCGGGGCGGGTCCTTTCCACGGAAATCGGGCGCCTCTGTCGGCCTCCCGGCGAGTCGGGGCGAAGCCGGGCACGGGGCCTGCCGAGCCGAAGGCACGGGACATCGCGTCGCTCACTCTGTTCGCCTGAGTCACACGTCGCCAGCACGCTGAACCGGACCGGGTCACGATTTCGTGCGGATACCTTCCCGCGCTCGCAAGCTCGCGCGGGCCCCTTCCACACGAAATCGACCGGTTCAGCGCGCGGCGACGCACGACTCAGCCCGGCCATATGCGGCCGATTCATCTGCGTTCACCGACCCGCACCCGGACCTCGATTCCGGCAGACACTACCCGCCTTCGGCGGGTCCCTTCTCCCGGAATCGGCCGTGCGCGGCTGGTTCACGTTGTTCATCGGCCGCATCTGCCGGGTTCGCGACTCCCGTACCTCGGCGGGCAGGGCCCCGCACCGGGCTTCGTTCTGGCGGTACGGGCCACCCGCCAGAAGCCGCCGAGCAAAAATTAATTTCTTTCCTCTTAAGCGTCCACGGGACGGGCGGGGGAAGCCGCCGTGCCGTTCCTGACCTGGCACGATCTCAGCGGACCCTACCCGCGCTCACACGTTCGCGCGGGTCCCTTCCACTGACATCGGCCAGCTCACGACGGCAGCCGGCTCCCCTGCCGGTACCCGACGGCGCTCGCGCTATCACACACGCGCGAGCGCCGTCGTTCCGACAAGCTCGAGGCCCTGACGCGGGCCGCGATTCCGCGGAGATACTTCCCGCGCTTCGCGCGGGGCCCCTTCTCCACGGAATCGGCCGCCTCAGTACCTCTCGCCGTGTCGGAAGGAACGCTTAAGAGGAAACCATCCCCCCCACTTGTCGGATATGAACTGCACGTCTTGGGGAGACCACTTGCCGGATGCCTCTGGCGCGTGCATTCCCCTGATCGCGGCCGCCTTCGGCAGACACTACCCGCCTTCGGCGGGTCCCTTCTCCCGAACGCGCCCGCGTCAGGGGTGCACCCGCCGGACGCCTTCCAGCTTGTGGCGCTGGGCGCGGGCCTCGATTCCGGCAGACACTACCCGCGGCGCATCCGGTCGGTGCGCCGCGGGTCCCTTCTCCCGAAATCGGCCGCGCCAGCGGCCAAGACGCACAGTCCCTTCCAACTGTTGAGGGGGATTGAAATCATAGAGTCAGGTAGCCCGTGACAGGGCGTCGGGCCGTCGGAAGGCGGCGCCGGGCGGTCGGCGTGCGGAACGTCGGCCGCTCCGGCGCGCCCCGCGGTGGGTTTGTTCGCCCCTCCGCGGGGTGAAGGGTGTACGAATACACCCGTCGGTCGGCGGTCAGAAGACGGGCGCGATGGAGCGCGCCCGACAGGGGATCACTCCCCGGATACAGCAATGTCTAGTTTCAACTCAGGGCAAAAAAGCCCATCGGCGGTTGGACAGCCTGACAAGTACGACGAACTCGAGATGGATCTGCTCTACAGCAGTCCCCATCTGGAGAACGGCGATAACGTGGTCGGTGTGGACATCGACAAACGGCCCCCGACCCCGAACGACGAACCGGTCGAGGACAGCCAGGGGCAGGAACTTGTCCCCGGAAACTACGCGCGAGAACGCTCGGCGCGGATGGACGCGCAATACCGGGCGGCTGCCTCACAGCACGAAACGTCGGACAAGGACGACCAAGCTGACGAGACGGGGCTCCCCCACAGGCGCGAGATGACCGGCCGCGCAGGTGGCACCTACGCGGATGTTCAGGCAGTGATGCACGGCCAGCAGTTGGGCGACGTCGTCGAGGGCGATGTCGGCGAGTTGGTGCGTGGTGTCTCCACTGGGGTCTACTGGGAGCAGGCACTCGCGGAAATGGACGTCCCCGAGCCTCGACGCGACCTGCAAGCGCCGTTCGCGGAGGTGTCCCCAGAGCACTACACGCTGGCGACTGAAGAGCGAATGCGCGGGGAGTTCGAGGCCGATGAGCGGAACCGCGCGAAGGCGATCGCGGCAGAGGTGGCGGGCATCAACCGGGCAGCGCGGTCGCGGGACGATATGCGGACGCGGCAGCCGATTCGCCACTCCGTCTCAGAGAGTGACGACCCGTGGGAGGGCCCGCCGGCAGAGACGGTCGGCGTCAAGCGGGTCGACCCGGCAGACGACGAACCGGTCACGGCGACGTCCGTGAGTGACGCCCCTGACCCACGGGCGTCACTCGACCAGGAGACGCTCGCTCAGGTGAACAAGGGTGCCGCGCGACTGGCCGAGCACTTCCAAGGCGAAGCAGCGATGTCCAGAGCGACGTTCGGGAAGTGCATCGCCCGGCACATCCAGGACGGGTCGGACGTGATGAACGCGACGATCGCCGTCAAGGAGACACTCGAGCGGATGTCCGAGATCAAGCAGCCCATCGGGTCGATCGATCCCTACGAGCAGTGGGAGACGACAGTCGAGGCGGAGGTAACCACGCTGTGGACGCCGAAGCACCGGTCGCAGTACCAGGTGGGACTGGTGCAAGACGGAGCGGGCGACACGGCGAAGTTCACGGTCTGGTTCGCGGCGGGTGACAAGCCGACGCTCGCGGTGGGCGACCGGATTCGGGCGGAGCGGGTGCGTGTCAACGCCTACAAGGGTGATGCGACCCTGGCAGTCGTCGGTGATACGGACCTCACCATCCTCGACCGGGGTGACGGCCCGATGACGCGGCGGAAGCGGCAGTCGGATGATCCGACAATCGCTCCGTGGTCGGCCGATAGCGACCAGCACGCGTGGATCAACCACATCGATATGGAGCGGGCGATAGAGGTCACGCTCGGACGGCGGGACGACGAGTAGGCCATCGCTCGGTCGCTTTTTTTGCGCGTACCCCGAGTAGTCCTCAGGTAGGCATCGCAACCGGCTGGTTAGTGTGTGGCTCCCAGCACCCACTACCCTCCGCCCCGCCCACCGCTCCGTGCTCGCGACGCGAGCGTCGCTGCGCGCAGCCACAACCTCGACAGCACCGCGTGGTCAGTGGGGGCGCTCGGCGACGCCATCACCCGTGGCGACCGACGTGAGTTTGTCCCTCCCAACAAGGGATGAGGTGACTTCACAGATGTCCAGTGCAGCAGCTCCCCGTGAGCGATCGCGACCGCGTCAAGCACAGCTGTCGGACTTTCGTCGGTCACCCTGCGAACCGGGACCCTACGAGCCACCGACGATCGAGGACGACGACTGGTGGCCTGGGAAGGCAGGTGAAGATCTATGACCGAACGGACGCTTCGCATCGAACGGGCGGTCAACGAGCTGATGAACGACCTTCCGGCTGACGTCGCGTCCGAGGACATCGTCGACCAGCATATGCAGCGACTCGTCGCGGACTACGGCCTCTCTGTAGATCGTGCACAGACAGCCACTCGGCAGTACCTCACTGCGTCCCGCGAGGGAGTGGCGGAGTACCTCGTCACCCACCTCGCTCGGACGACTGAGACGCCGCCGACCCGTGACGCGGTCGTCAAGGATCTTGAGTTCCTCGCCAACTGGAGTGTTCCTCTCGAGGACGCCTCTGCTGTCATCCGCCGGAAGTACGATCCCGCCGACCCGGCCGACCCTGACCCAGCCGATCCCGACTCTGCCCCCGACTCGGCAACGGGCGTTCCAACGGGTGCAACCGATGCTGAGGTCGCGGCCGCGATTCCCAGCCTTGACGACCACGAGTGGTCGTCCACATCCGACCGCGCCGACCCTGACCCCGACGACCCAGATATCCTCGACGCCGATGCGCGGGAGACAGGTGACGGCACCGCCGCCCCTACCTACAGACGCAGTTGGAGGACAAGAATCGTCGCCCGTCTCGCCTCGACGGTCCGCACCGCCCGCCGGAGGCTGGCCGCGCATCGCCTCTGACCGACCACCGAACGCTCCGCACGCAGTTTATCCCCCCGCGGGGGGTGAAGGGGAAATCACGACTATGCAGACGCCGAGCCGAAGCCCGGCGTGCGTGGCGACACCCACCACCCGCGTTCTCGTCGCAACGGCGGTTTATTTCCCCCGAATTGGGTGCAGGGGCGTGAGCAGAAAGGCGCGCGATGCGTCGACCTGCCTCGAGACGTCCCACAAGCCGATTCCAGAATGCGAATCGGAGTGACCAACGATGGCAGTAGCTAATTCCATTCCCGACGAAGCGGCAGAGCTCGCTGACCAATTCCCGGACGAAGTCGACGTAGACGAAGCGGAGATCGCCGAGCGATTCTCGATGCTCGTCGACGAGTACCGTGTCCCGAAGGACGAGGCCGTCCGCACCACGCGGAACTACTTCCTCGACGCGTACGGACTCGAGTACGACGACCTAGACGGTCAGAGTGGCTCCAGCGGCCCGGCCGACGAACGCGAGATCGCGACCGTCGAAGGCCCGAACGAGTGGCTCTCGGTCACGGCGAAGGTCGTCCAACTCTGGGACAACGACGTCGACTCCATCGCTCAGGTCGGCCTCATCGGTGACGAGACCGGCACCATCAAGGTGACCGTGTGGGAGTCCGCCGACGCACCAACCATCGAGGAAGATGGCGTGTATCGGTTCGAGAACGTCGTCTCCGACGAGTACCAAGGCCGACTCAGCGTACAGGTCAACTCCGCGTCGGACGTCGTCCCCGTCGACGACGAGGACGCCGACGACCTCGAAGTCGGCTCGACCGATGTCGAGGCTGGTGGCGCAGTCGTGGCTGTCCAGCCCGGAAGCGGCCTCGTCAAGCGATGTCCCGCCGAGGACTGCACGCGCGTTCTCCAGAACGGGCGCTGTTCCGAACACGGCGAGGTCGACGGCGAGTTCGATCTCCGCGTGAAGGCGGTCATCGACGACGGCCAGACGGCCTACGACGTCCTCTTCAATCAGGATGCCACCGAGTATCTCACTGGCATCACCATCGAGGAGGCCAAGCAGATGGCGATGGATGCTCTCGACACGAGCGTCGTCGCCGACGCCGTCGAGGAGGAGATCCTCGGACATTCCTACACGGTCTCAGGGCCGGTCATCGGCAACTACCTCGTGGTCAACGACTGTGAGGCGGGCAACACTCTCTCCGAAGACGCTGTCTCGCCCGGCAGCGCAGCGAATGGTGACCGCGAGGTCGCCAAGCGCGTCTTCGCCGAGGAGTTCAACAACGCAACAAGCACCTTCACCGAATCCGACGAAGACCGTGCGCCCGTGTACTCGCTGCTGCCGTCGGGTGAGAAAGCCAATCGCGTCTTCGTGGTCGGAACGCTGACCGAGACGACGGACGTCGGCAACGACTCCGAGTACTGGCAGGCCCGCATCGTGGGCCCGACCGGGACGTTCTTCGCCTACGCTGGGCAGTACCAGCCCGAGGCCGCCAGCGTCCTGCGGAACGCGGAAGCCCCGGCGTACGTCGCAGTGGTCGGCAAGGCGCGCACCTACGAGACCGACGACGGTGACGTCAACGTCTCTATCCGCCCCGAGTCGATCAGCATCGTCGACGGTGAGGCTCGGGACGCGTGGGTCGCGGAAACCGCCGAGCAGACGAAGGCACGGCTCGAGGCGTTCGACCCCGACGACCCCACCGAGAACGACGACGAGCGCAACTACGATGCGATGGCTGTCGACCTCTACGACCCTGATCTCGATGCCTACGAGGCGATGGTCAGCAACGCTCTCGACGACCTCGAGGCCGGCGAGATCAACGAAGGAGAGGACGACGAGTAGGGCGGCGCACTCCCCGCTGACGCTGTCTCTCCCTCCGTCGTTCGACTCGTCTCACGCACTTCCATATCCACGCTTCGGGGGGGTTTCTCCCCGGCAAGATTTTTTCGCATACGCTCCCGACCCCACCCCGAGCTCGGTCACGATGTAGAAGCGGCTGTCGACGCCCCGAACAACTGGCTCATCGACGAAGCGCAGTCCCTCGCATCTGTCGACGAAAAAGAATCGATCGTGGACTACTCAACCTCCGTCGAGTACCTCTAATCCTCTAGAGCCGTCCGCTCGCGTATCGGACAGGCAGTAGTTTGTTCTCCCCTGCCGAGAGTGAGGGATTTCCTATGACCGACAATCGTGACGGACAGTCCCCGAATCAGCACTCGGATGACTCCGTGCTCGCCGATGAGGAGTACGACCCCCTCGCGGAGTACAAACCGTACGCCGTCACTTCGCCGAGCTCGAATGGCATTGCTCATCACGTGCATACGAGTCGCCGTCCGGACTGGAAGCCGGGGCAGCCGTGCCCGCACTGTGGATCGAGACTGATCGTGTCCTCCTTCATCGAGACGGAAATTGCGCGGCATCGTGGCGGCAAAGTCACGCGGCTCGGCGGAGGTGACCGGCTCGGCGCCGTCGAGTATCAGTGCGCAGACTGCGAGACTGTCCTCTACAAGGACGCCGCGTTCGATCTCTGGACGACCCTCCACTTGGACTGACCGTCGAGACTACGATGCCTCCACCAAGGACTCACAGGTCCGTCCAGTACGGCCGTTTTTCGCACTCCACGAGAGATGTAAGCTCGAGTGAGACGTCCCACACCACCCTCGAGAACAGTCTACTCGCGTCTACCGACAACCACGACGATCCCAACGATCACAATCCATCACACCTATGGCAGAATCCACACCCGAATCACCCAACGGTACCGACACCGACCCAAATGAAGGGCCCGACATCGACGTCGAGGCCGATACTGAGGTTGACGCCTCTGACACGGAGGCCGAAGCCCCCGACGCTGACGGGACGGAAGTCGAGAAAGCAGATGACGCAGAGACCGATAGTGACGGCAGCGATGAGGAGTCGCCGTCCGACTCCCGCCCACCCCAGGCGTTCTCGGCGATCATCGCGGCTGACCGCCTCGACCAGACGATCACCACGCTTAGCGTCCTCGTCGACGAGTCTCGTGTCCATCTAAACGATCTCGGCCTTCGCCTCGCCGCTGTCGATCCCGCGAACGTCGCAATGGACGAGACGAACATCACCGAAACCGCCTTCGAGTCTTATCAGGCCGATGGTGGCGTCCTCGGCGTCGACCTCACCAAGCTCGCCGATGTCGTCGGTATGGCTGACAACGACGATCTCATCCAGATGTCGCTCGATCCGGAGACCCGCAAGCTCCTCATCGAGTTCGGCGGTCTCGAGTACACGCTCGCACTCCTCGACCCCGACACGATCCGCCAAGAACCCGATATCCCTGACCTTGACCTCCCAGCACGCGTCGTCCTCGAAGGTCGCGACATCGACCGTGCTGTTCGGGCCGCCGATATGGTCTCCGACCACGTCGAACTCATCGTCGATCCCGACGACGAGGCCTTCCGCGTCCACGCCGAAGGCGATACCGACGATGTCGACCTTGAACTCAGTCGCGACGACCTCATCGACCTCGAGGTCGGCGCTGCCGACTCGCTCTTCTCGCTGGACTACCTCAAGGATCTCAACAAGGCGATCCCGAAGGACGCCGAAGTCGAAATCCTCCTCGGAGAGGACTTCCCCGCGAAGTTCAACTACGAGTACGCCGACGGCGCCGCCACTGTCACCCAGATGCTCGCCCCCCGGATTCAAAGTGACTGATGTCTCCAGAATCCATGACGTCCGATTCGACTCCACCACTCGATCCTGAACTCGAAACGAGCGCCGAACAGACTGGCCTCGATGATTCCCAGCTCGTCGAGGGTGAAGCCATCGTCGACCTCAACATCCCCGACGACGTCGCCTACGACGTCGACGATCTCGGCGACGGCCGCCTCGCCATCCAGTACTGGGAAGTCGATCCCTGATCCCCACACTCGTACCGCCCTGCCCCGACTGCACCCCTGAGGTTAAACGTCCGGGCAACGCACTTTTGATTGATTGCCCGTGAAACCCTCTGCTGCTGCCCCCGCTGGTCAGATCCTCGCGTACAGCTGCCCCCGTTGCGAGCACAAGGGGGTGTACTACTACACCGATCTCGCCCTCTACGACGACGAGCGCGACCCTGGTGAAGACAGCATCCTCCCTGAGGACGCTCCCGCCGTCCCCGGCAGCGCGATCGACGCCGACGCCGATGCCATCGTCTGTCCGAACGAATCGTGTGGGCTCGTGCAGTTCCGCCATGTTGCGTTCGAACTCCTTCCCTCGACGGCTGTCCGCGCACGTCGCTCGACATCGGCGGACGACGAGACGAGCACGCTCGTCGAGGCTACTCCGTAGTCGGCCTCGGGAACACCTCACTCCGCTCGTCGAAGCACCGTCATCCACGGCTCTCTGAGGTCTCGCACGGCATTTCTCTCCCTCCACTGGAGGTGAAGGAAGTTATGACGAAGGAGTCACCACCGTCAGAGTCGGACGTGTCGCATGCCGGCTCGAAGAGTCGCTCAAAGACGAACGCCGACGCGGCTGTCTCTCAGTATGTGGAGCTCGAAGCGGGGACACGCGCCTTCGATGAATCGGCCGGCGAACGCCCCTCGATCCGCGATACTGTCGACTGGCTCGCCGAGAACGAGGCCACCGTCGGTGGAAGCCTCGTGAACCACCGCGTGATGACCGGGCAATCCGCGCAGACTACGGATGTCCCCCTGCTCCCGGAGCTCTCCGAGGCGATCCGCGAGAAGGGCATCGATCAAGTCTACGACCATCAGGCGGAAGCGATTCGGCACGCTCGACTTCGTGACCACGTCACCCTTGCGACCCCGACCGGGTCGGGGAAATCACTCCCGTATTCGATCCTCGCCGCCGAGCGCGCCCTCGTCGACGACGCCCGCACTCTCTATATCGCACCGACGCGCGCTCTCATCAACAACCAAGCCGACGATCTCTACGACTTCCTCCAGAACGTCGACCCCCATCTTGACGCAGGCCGCTACACGGGCGGACTCTCTCGACACCAGAAACGCCGCGTCCGCGAGCGGCAACCGCACGTTCTCGCGATGACGCCTGATATGATCAACTACTCTATTCTCCCGTTCGCCCACAAACTCTGGGGCTGGTTCCTCTCCAACCTGGACCTGATCGTCATCGACGAACAGCATCAGTACCGTGGCGTCTTTGGTAGTCACGTCGGCGTCGTCCTTCGACGACTCCGCCGGCTCGCGAAAACCTTCGACGCTGACCCGACAATCGTCGCCTGCTCAGCCACCATCGACAACCCTCGCCAGCACACTGTCCAGCTGACTGGCGTCGACCCAGCCGACGTTCACGTCGTCGACCAGGACACAAGTGCTGGCGGCTCAACGCACTGGCTCTTCTGGCAACCGCCCCGCGGCCAGCAGGGGCAAGCTCGATCGACACACCGGACAACTGCACGTCTCGCAGCGGCGCTCGTCGAACGCGGTCTCCAGACCATCGTCTTCACGCGAAGCCGACAAGCGGCCGAACAGTACGCTCAGGTCACCGCTCGCCGCCTCCAGCGTGACGGTCATCCCAGCCTCGCCGACGACGTGGCCGCGTATCAGGCCGCACTCTCGGACGAGCGGCGAGAAGAACTTGAAGCCGGGCTGCACTCCGGCGACATCCGCGTCGTCTGGAGCACGAACGCCCTCGAGGTCGGGATCAACATCGGGAACCTCGACGCCGTCCTCGTCGACGGCTATCCGGGAACACGGATGGAACTCTTCCAGCAAGCCGGCCGTGCCGGCCGGGGGACCGACCCGAGCATTGTCGGCCTCGTCGGCGGCGCCGATCCGCTTGACCAGTACGCACTCGACCATCCGGACGATCTCCTTGACGGCAGCGTCGAATCCGTCGAATGCACCCCCCAGAACCCACGTGTCCTTACCGAACACCTTCCGGCAGCCGCCGCCGAAGCCCCCCTCTCCACCGACGACAACACTTGGTTTGGCGATGACCTCCCGGAGTACGTCTCAGCACTCACCGACGCCGGCGTCCTCGACCGCTCGCTCACATCGACAGATATCACGTGGACGTACGTCCCCGACGGGGGACCGCCGCCGAGCCAGCACGTTTCCCTCCGGTCGATCAACTCGCGCTCGCTCCGTATCGTTGTGACACCGGACGACCAGTCCCCCCCGGATATCCCCGCGAGTAACGAGCTCGACGTCCTCGGTGAACTTCCACTCGCCTCCGGCCTTCGCGATGCCCACCCCGGCGCGATCTACTTCCATCAAGGCCAGCGGTACCGCGTCATCGACGTCGATCTCGATCCGGAAACCCCGCCGGGAGCATCCGGCTCCGCCTCGCCAATCGCGTGGGTCGAGCCTACAAACGCGACCTACACGACCAGCGCGGTCACAGACCGCACGCTCACGCTCAAAGACGCCGACGAGTCACGCAGCCTCCCCGGCACAGCCGACCCCAAGGTTGCGACTGACGGCGGTGACGCAAGCGCCGACACAGCACCTCCCGCCGTTCAGCTCACCGAGTTGACCGTCAGCGAAACCGTCGTTAGCTACTACACCCACCAGTCCGGGAGTTCGAATGGACCTGTTCCCATCGAGACCGACCTTCCGGAAACCGAACTCTCCTCGGATGGTCTCGTCATCACCATCCCGCCCACCATTCGGGATGCCTTCACCGAGGAGCATCCCAACGCCGACGACCCGGACGCGCCATCGCCGTCCTTCGAGGGGAGCCTCTACGCCCTCACGAACGCACTGCTGGGCGTCCTTCCAGCAACCGTCCTCTGCGACCGCAGCGATATGCGCGGGCTCCCAATCTCGCGTCTCGACACAACCGGCCACCCTACGATTGTCCTCTACGACGACCATCCTGGTGGTGTCGGCCTCGCTCGTAGCGTCTTCCAGCACCTCGAGGATGCCCTCGAATTCGCACAGACTCGCGTCGCCGACTGCGAATGTGATGAGGGATGCCCGGCCTGTATCCACCACCCTCACGACGCCTCGAGCAACCAGACGCTCGACAAGGTCGGCGCGCGCCTCCTTGCGGAACTCCTCCTCGACGATACGCAGGCAGCCTGACCATTACATCGTCCTCTTCGCGACACCCTCCCATGGACTAAAGTCAGAGAACTGCATATATTCTGGCGAGTTGACTGCTCATGGCGAGCGATCTCCCCGCCCCACCGACCGAGTCAGGCGTCTATCCCGAGGACCGTATGAAGGTCTCACGATGGCTGACCTGGAAGGAAGCCGACGACGGCCGCAAGATTCCCCGCGCACCCTATCACAACTCGAATCAGCCAGATCGGTACGTCTCCGCGCAGGACCCAACCATCTGGACGGACTTCGAGACCGCAGCAGAGTGGGCGGATAAACTCCCCCATCACCAACTTGCGTACGTCATTCCCAACCGCAACGACTTCGAGACCGACCTCGTCGTCATCGACTACGACGACACCCGAGACCCCGACACGGGTGAAATCCATCCCCTCGTCCATGATCACCTTGCTGACGCCGATTCCTACGCCGATGTCTCTCCGTCTGGAACAGGTGTTCACATCCTTTGCCGCGGTCAGCTCCCCGAGCGCGTCAAGACCATCTCTGACGACCTCTCCGAACACGAGGCCTTTCCCGAGGCGTCAATCGAGGTCTACGAGTCCGCGCGTTTCATCACGATGACCGGCAGACACATCGCCGGTACACCCACCAAGACGCGCGACTGCCGGGCCTTCCTCGATGGGCTCGTCGAGGACTACGCGACCGTCTCTGCAGCGACCCCCGATGAAGTCGCCTTTGAACCGGACACCACTCGCGGGGACATCGAAGACGTCGAGACCACGAGCGACATTCAGGACGTCTTCGACGCCATCCAGCACGTCCGACCGAGAGACATTAGCCTCCGCTCGACTGTCACCGAGGAGCGCGCTGACGGTACGCAGTCACTGGATCCATCCTGGGCGAACTCTTCGTCTGGCACGCGCCTCGCCCAGCTCGATGAAGGCTGGGTGTACCGCGATGGTCTCATCGGCCTCGACGCTCTCCAAGTCGTCGCCCTTGAGGAAGGCATCATTACTGACGAACGAGATTATCCCTCTGGGGAGGACTTCTGGGAGGCCATCGACGAGCTTCGTGCTCGCGGCGCGCACATCCCCGAGTACGAGGAGGACAAGTCGGAGGCCGCCCCATCGGCAAGCGACTGGTCGCCTGCTCCCGATCACACCCCTGACCGCGACGCCGACGCCCAGGCGACGGGCAGTTCATCACCGTCTGACCTGGGGTCATCCCACAGCAGCGGTCGGACGCGTGGCCGCGATTCTCCCCGACGCGGCGAGGGGGCAGAGTCACTCTACAAGGCAGAAATCGACCGTCTTGAAGCCGAACTCGAAGCTCGAGAGGAGCGGATCGACGATCTCGAAGCCGAACTCGATGAGCGAACAAAGAAACTCCGGCGTATCCACGTCCGAAACTCCCAACTCGAAGACGCCCTCGAGAACGACGCCGAAGTCCAAGTCCGTGCTCTCGACACTGACACGCTCGTCGACATCCTCGATGACCAAACGCTCGTCGCGATCGTTGAGTATGTCGCCGACACTCACGCTGACGACGATGGCAACCTCGAGCTCTCTACAGCCGACGACTCAGGTGGACGTCTCGCCAGTCTCAAGTCCTTCCTTCGCTCGGACTCCTCGTCCTCAACTTCCCGCTGAGCGCATGGTGATTTTCACTCGGTATCAGGGGTGTCCTCCCTATCTTAGAGCCGCGTCCACCGTCTTACCTCTCGGTTCCTGTTTTTCGCCCCCGACGTGAGGTGGCGGGAGTCATCACCGATCCCTCTCCGTCCCCCACTATGACCGAGAACGATTCATCCACTCCCGACAGCAACCGGGTTCGGACTCGCAAGATACCCGACTCGGAGCGTACGACTGGACCATCCGAGACCACTGACGCCGCCGTCGCTGCTAGGACCGCTACGTGTCCCGAGTGCGACGGAGATCTTCACGTCGACCACGTTCATGGAGAAACCCGGTGTGCTGACTGTGGACTCGTCGTCACGGAGAATGCTATCGACCGCGGCCCCGACTGGCAGGCCTTCTCTGCGGACGAACGCGAACAGAAGTCCCACACAGGGACCCCACTCACGCCAACCCAGCACGACTTTGGCCTCAGCACCGAGATCGACTGGCGCAACAAGGATGCCCACGGGAACACCATCTCCTCACAACGGCGAGCGCAGCTGACCCGACTTCGCACGTGGCAACAACGGTCCCGGACCGGGAACTCGAAGGAACGCGGCCTCAAGGCGATGCTTTCAGAAATCCAGCGTATGGCCGCCGCTCTCGATCTACCCGACGATGACTACGACATCGCCGCCGTCATCTGCCGCCGGGCCAGTAATCAGGACCTCCTCCCCGGTCGGAGTTACGAAGGCGTCGCGACTGCCGCCGTCTACGCCGCTATCCGGCAGGCCGGTCTCCCACAGGATCTCGAAGCCCTCACGCAGGTCAGTCGAATCGACGATAAAATCCGCATCAAGCGCACCTACCGGTATCTTGTCCGTGAACTCGAGCTCGAAGTCCCGCCGCCCGATCCACGGGACTATCTCTCCCGCCTCTGTTCGGAACTCGATCTCAGCCAAGAGACCAAGCGGTTTACGACAGAACTCCTCAAGGACGTTATGGCGACCGGTATCCACTCAGGGAAGCACCCCGTCGGGATGGCCGCTGCGGCACTCTACGTCGCCACGCACCACTCAGATACGCCTTCCAGTGACTCGTGTACGCAATCCGAACTTGCGGAGGCCGCGAACGTGAGTGTGGTCACGATTCGTAACCGCTACCACGACATCCAGGACACGTGTTTTCCGATGGTCGAAGCCTGACTTCTCGAACGTGACCGACCACCTTTTGACCACCGACAAATTCAACCAGAGGACATCGAATTACGCACCAATCTTTATGAAGTCATATTCTGAATTTTAGCTATGCCGACAGTTGAGGTGTGGTCACTGTGGCTGCATATTGCTGCAGGCATAGTCGCTCTGTTCGCTGGCCTCGGCGCACTCGTGACCAAAAAGGGAGGAATGAGACATCGTCAAGCCGGGAAGGTCTTTCTCGTATCGATGGGCGTTGTTGTTGCCACAGTGTTCGTCCTAGTAGCTATCGACCCTGTGGCGTTCCGTATCATCCTCACCCTCGTTGCGATCTTTAGTGGATACCTTGCGTTCTCAGGATACCGTGTACTCTCTCGAAAACGCCCGACCAGCTCTGCCCATATGGTCGACTGGGGAGCTGCTGGGAGCGTCGTTCTTGCGTGTGCGGGACTTGGTCTGTGGGGCATCAACTGGTTTCTTGATGGGAATTCTTTCGGGGTCGTAATGATCGTCTTCGGTGGAATCGGCATTGCGTTCGGAACACTGGATATTCATTCATTCTATGGTGAGAATTCTGGGGAATGGATGGTCAGCCACCTCCAACGGATGATTGGTGCGTTTATTGCTACGGTTAGTGCCGTTTCAGCTGTCAACCTCACGTCCGAACTGGGAATTATAGCGTGGTTGTTGCCTACTCTCCTCGGCGTTCCCCTCATCGCATATTGGTCAAATAAGTACAGTTCTCCCTGAATATGGATGCTTCTGAATCTAATTTCAAGCCGACCACATCGATTTCAAACAATCAAGAAGATGGATCATTTCAAAATATACTGCCGTAGGCTAATCCACACGACTGCCGACGCAATGATTTTCTCCTCTAGGCCACCGCGTTAGGTTGTCCGACGGCAATCACTGAACCGTTGCCCCTGTAGATCCTCGTCGATTCATTTACTGGTTTCTCCTGCGCGATCGGGATAGACGCGCAGATAACATCGTCACCTCCCTTCCTCATATCCCACTATGCCATTCACGAGTCCCCCGACCCCTGCGCTTGAGACGGCCACCTATCCGGCTGACTGCCGTGACCACGACCAGTGGTTGACTTGGAAGCCAACCGACAACGACCGAAAGGTCCCACGAGCGCCCTATGCCTATCCGGACTGGCCCAAGCGGTATGTCGATGCTCAGAACCCCACGGTCTGGACGGACTTCGAGTCCGCCCAAGACTGGGTCGAGAAGCTCTCCGCCGGTTTCGCCCTTGCGTACGTCATCCGCAACCGTGACGAGTACTCCGACGAAGACCTCGTCGTCGTCGATTACGACGATGCTCGTGATCCGGGAACTGGCGCTATCCACCCCGTCGTTCACGAGCACTTGCAGACTGCAGACTCGTACGCCGACGTCTCCCCCTCTGGAACAGGCGTACACATCCTCTGCCGCGGTCAGCTCCCCGATGACGTCACGACTGTTGCCGACGATCTTCCCACCCACGACACCTTTCCGGACGCCTCTATCGAAGTCTACGACTCCGCCCGCTTCGTCGCGATGTCCGGCCAACATCTCGTCGGGACGCCCACCGAAACGCAGCCGGCGCAGGCGTTCATCGACGACGTTGTCGACGTGTTCACGACCCCGCAGCCACAGGCAGATACCTCATTTGAGGTTTCAGAGTCGCCCATGGACGCGTTGCCTGAGGCCCCCTCGCCGTCTCCATCTCAACGGTCACCGCCAACATCCACGACCAACATCGAAGACGTCTACCGGGCGGTCGAGACGACGCGACCGTCCGAAATCCGCCTCGACTCGCCAATTACGGAAACTCGTAGTGACGGCACGAAATCACGGAACCCCTGTTGGACGAACTCGGACTCGGGGACGCGCCTCGCCGAGATGGACGACGGCTGGATCTATCGGCACGGCCTCATCGTTCTCGATGCCCTCCAGATTGTTGCCCTCGAAGAAGGCATCGTCACAACTACCGGCGAGTATCCCTCTGGAAAGGACTTCTGGGAGGCTGTCGAGGCACTCCGCGCTCGCGGTGCCGACATACCTGAGTACGAAGCCGGCTCCGACCGTAAGGAAGCGTCCGACCAACCCACGCCGCCCCCATCCCCGACAGCTGGCCGGTCGCTGCGGGACCTCCACCGCAAACTCAGAGTGAAAACCATCGAGCGAAACCAGCTCAGAGACGAACTCGTCACTCTTCGTCGAGAACTTGCCGCTCGAATCCGTGACGTCCGCTCGTAACCCGGCGTCCTCCCCGTGAGTGATCCCAACGAGAACTCCCCATCACTCGATCGGGTTTCTCTCCGGCCGTTACAGGTGACCCGCGAGGAGACTCATTATGGCCAACACCAGCCCACGTACCTTCACAGCATTGACCGAGCACCCGCTCCCGCTCGACGAAGACGAGGTCGCGGCGTTCGCCGAAGACCATTCCCAGCTCGACCCGGACACCCACGTCGACGCACTCCACGAGGACTATATCACCCTGCTCGCGGAGACCGCCCAGTGGCGCGTCTTCACCATCGATCTCTACGGTTTTGATGGTCGCGTCTACCTCTGGAACGGCGCTCTCGGCGAAGGTCTCGCCCTCCCCACGAACGAGTGGGCAGCAGGGAACCTCGCCGAAGCCTTCTCACTCTACCGGCAGGCCATCGCCGACAATGTCAGTCGCGACGACCTCCCCGTCACGCTCGACGAAGACGCCGAGTGTCCCTATTGCGGAGGCGAACTCTCCCCCTCGACGACGCCATCCGGTTCGATCGACCAACGCTGCACGGGTTGCGGCGAACATCGAAGCATCGGGTGACTCGGCTTACCGTCCTGACTACGAAAACATCGAGCCGCCTGCTGATCGAGATCGGACCTCTCACCCCGGCTTTCTTTCCACCTACGGGAGGTGAGGCGTATTCAAATATGTACTACAGAGTCCGATTCCCCGACGTCGGCGCAGGCGCGACGCGGCTTGCGTGCTTTATCGAAGGCGAGAGCGAAGCCGCGGTTCGCGAGCTGGCAGCCGACCACCCGCACTTCCGAGGCTGGGACGCTTCGAAGGGGAGCGTCCGGAAGACGAATCTCGCGAACCGGAAGTCACTCGAGAACCGAATTATGGATGTCAGCAATCCGAATGCGGCCGTCCTCGAGGACGGCACCGTGCTTTGTCGGTCCCTGAAGCGCGACGAGGTCGTCGAGCACCACCCCGAACGGACGTAGGCGCTCCACGACCGACCGAACCCCCACCGCCCCCCGCACAGCACCGCACGGCGTAGGCGGATTTCTTCCTCCCATCGAGTGGTAGAGGGCGGTGAAAACGCCCCTCAGCGCACACTAGGCGGACGACAATCCTCCCACGTCAAACTCAATCCTAGAGGTTATTCACGATGTCAGCTGAAAATCAGCCCAGTTCAGAGCACCGCGATGCGCCACGAAGTGACCGTGATTTCGCGGTCGACGAGAGTATCGATGTCCGATCACTTATTGCGAAGGAACAGACGCTTCCCTTCCTCGGGCTCACTCCCGCGGACGCAACAACCGTCGACTATCCGGACGGTATCGAGCCTGCTGGCCGCCGCTTCCTCAACGCGGACGCGAGTGAAGCCCGCTCACTCAAAGCCATCATCAAGGCGCTTCCGCAGGCCAGCAGCGGCGAACTCCGCGCTGTCAACGAGTTTGTCGATCCAGCGGACGAGACGATCGACCCTGAGGAGATTCGTGACGTCGACGGCCTCAACGCCGATCTTCTCGAAGCCGCAACTGGCCAGTCCGTCGAAGAGCTCGCCGCGAACGCACCAAGTGACCGTCTCCTTGATGTCACCGATCACCAGGACATCATCGACCGCCGTCGTCTCGCTCTCGCGGCACTCGGCTACCCTGTCAAGTTCCGCTGGCAGATCGCGACCTCCAGGTACTCGATCATCAACCCTGAAGAGGCCTACCTTCCGCTAATGGGTGCGCTCCAAAAGCACGGTGCCGACGAGGCGTTCGGATGGGCGGATATGCGGGACTGGGGTGGCGTTGCGAAGCTCACTGTCATCCTCCCGGGCTTCCGCCGCGAACTCGATATGAGCCAGTCGGATGGCTCAACGAAGGCCGCTATTCGCGAATACGATGCGCTCGCCGACGTCGACCCCACGATGAGCGACAGGAGTGACGAGGACGATAGAGATGACGAGACGGGGACTATGACGGTCTACGGTGGTATCCAGACCGGCTACGACTTCCGTGGCTCCCAGACGATGTGGGCGAAACCCCTCCTCTTCTTCCCGGGATCGGGGACGGTTATGTACGGTGTCGGCCAGCGGTACTCACGGCGACACGTCGGCGATGTCACGAACGCTGCTCACGAACGCGCGCATGACCGCGTCCCCATCATGGAGTGGTGGGGAAACATCTATGACGATCTCGACGCGCGAACGACCACCGTCGACGATGTCCTCGTTCGCGCCCGCTCGGTCGCGATCGACTTTGAGGAACTCCCCTTCGACGTCGACGACTTCTACGTTTATCTCGGAATTCCCAGCACGTACGCCGAGAGCGCGAGTACTCGAGCTACGCGCATCGCGATGCCAGATTCCTGTCCCACACTCTGGAACCTCCAGTTGTCACTTCTCGTTGCCCTCGGCGAGTTCGAGGGCTCGCGAGCCTCCGACACCTTCCAAGCCTACAACGAGGTCGCCCGTGACATCCTCTTCTCACCCGGGAAATCTATACAGCTTGCCGCCCGCGAGCACGACCTTCAGGCCGATGACGACGAATCGAGTATCGCGCCCGACCAGCAGACGCTTAGCGATGCTCTCGGTGAGGCATTCGCTATTCCCGGCGTCGAAGCCGCCTCTGAGCGCGACCTCTCAGATACTGACGCCCAGCGCGTCCAGAACACCATCCAAGAATCTCTTAATCAGTAGCCCGAGATACTCTCCCCAATCGAAATTAGCCCAAGTTCTCATGGTTTTCTTACGTAGCATGCCTTGGATGAGCTAAGATCGGCGTGACCGATACGGTGTACAAAGGGTGCTGCGAGACCACTCTTTCGGGTTGGGTCCACACAAGATACTTATTATACCTTTCTCAACTAAATGATATGCAAATAGAACTCGATGGGGAGTCTTATGCTGTTACCACTGGGGGGTACGAATCTCCAATCCCCTCGAATGCCATTCTTGATTTAGAGGAGGCAAAATACCAAACCCGGTCTTGGAAGGGTTCGTTCTCGTCTGATCAAGTTGATCTAGCAGACATATACTCATCCAATATTTGTCCGGACAGCCCGATGTTCACTATCCAATTCGGCCGGTCGTCTGATGTAGATGAGGATCCAACGTACCAGGTTTTTGGAGAAGGAGTGGAATCCTTGACGCACGGGACAGAAAACATTCCAGAAATAGCATCAAAGGTTGAAGAAGTATTCCGAGACAGGGAGAACTTCTCACTCCATCGTCCATTCATTCGTGCACACTCCAGACTTGCTGATGGTTCAGTCTTGTATACCGGCGTCTATTATTATGGACGTAGTACTGACTCAGTGAAACGATTTGAATTACGAATATTCCATCCAGATATACCGTTTGGAGTGGACCGATACGACGAGATCTTCGATTCAAGCCCGGTCAAGAAACCTCCCTATCTTGAGGAAGTGAACACAAAACGATATAGAGTGACAGATATTCCAGAACGAGCTACAGAGGTTGTGAAACCTATTATTTCCATTAGTGATTCAAGTGTTGAGACCGTAGCAATTGAAAACCCCATCACCTCAAACAATGTTCCTGAAAATGCATGGGGGGCGTTCAAATCTCCAAACCAGTTGTTTGCAAAATCATATCTGGTAGAGAACGAAGCTCAATCTGCGAAGATATCTGACTTCCGCGCGGTTTCTATAGATGATTTAGAGCCAATCTTTTATGAAGCAGAAATTCAGTAAGCCTTTCTAAGGTGCTGTATTCGAGAAAATAGATTACTTGATGATTTTGACGTTTGATTTTGTATACCACCTGAATCGGTTCTCTCCTACCTACCCACGCTCGTATGGCGGTGCTATCTGCGACTAGTGAGCGATCCATTCTCAACTCCACTTCCTACTACGGCTTCACTGTAGTCCGTTTTTCCCGCACCTCAGTCCGTGAACGCGATTGACCAGTTATGCCACAAGTAGCCCCACAGTCCATGAGTACCGACGACCAGCAACGGTTCCTCAGCCACCTCGCTGCCGGCCTCATCAAAGAAACCGGCGGAGATCTCCCAATCGAGACACTTCACCTCCGCGCCAGCGATTATCTCGACCTCGATGGCGACACCGTCACCCAGCTCGTCGAGGACGGGGCTAACAACGGAATCTACACGCTCGACCGCGACAGCGACGGCGGTCAGCGCATCACGAGCGTCACCCCAGAAGGCGACTGCCCGACCGAACTCGCCGCACACGTCGACGCTCTCACTGCCTCTGCCGACAGTATTGATTTCACCGTCTTGGACGGCGTCGGCGAGAGCGTCGAGCAGAACCTCATCGACACGGGGTACACCACGTTCGGCGAACTCCACCGTGCAGACCCCGAGGACCTCACGGATATCCCGACGCTCACAGGGAGCAAAGCCCAACTCATCGTCCAGCAGGCCGGCCAGCACGTCCAGGTCGAGACAAAGATCGCCGAAGACGCCCTCGCTCGCTACCGTGAACGCCTCGGCGATGACACCTCCGGCTCGGCGACCGTCTACTCCATCACTGACGTCGATCAGGACGTCGGCGACCCGCTCGCAGTCGTCGACTCCTCGATGCCAGTCGAAGAGGCAACCTTCCACGGGCTCCCTATTCTCGAGGACAACGACCACCCACATATCGTCCGGAAGCGCGATATGCCCACGCGGGCCGATGAGGTAATCGCACCGAAGACAACGACGATGGAGGATGTCCAGCTCGACACGCTTGAAGCGACCGCGATGAAGCTCGCCCGCGGCAACCGCGGCCTCCGACTGGTCGGCCCCCACGGCGCCGGGAAGAACTACCTCCTCAAATACCTCCACTACAAGACGAATCGCGTCCTCGTCAGCGTCGACGCCGACGCCTCGATGCTCGCCCAGGACCTCCTCGGCATCTCTACGGTCAACGAGGACCGCATCGTTGTCTTCCGCGACGGTATCCTCACGAAAGCGATGAAGCACGGCTACACGATCGTCATCAACGAGGTGAACGCCGCACCGGCGGGCGTGATGATGGCCCTCCAGAAGGTCCTTAATCAGAACGTCCTCACCGTCAAGGAATCCGGCGAGGAGATCATCCCGCACCCGGCCGCTCGAATCGTCGTCACGATGAACCCGCCAACGCGCGAATACCGAGGGAGCGAACCGATGAACGCCGCGACTCGTGACCGCTTCCAAACCATCTTCTTCGACTATATGGACCCCCAGGACGAGATCGACTTTCTCGATCAAAAGTACAACACGAGTCGCCAGCGCATCGACCGAGACAGCCTCCGTCGGATGGTCGAGTTCGCGAACGCCACCCGCGACAACGAAACGTGGCCGACGCTCTCCACCCGGAAGCTCGAAGACGCCATCGACTGGTACGATCTGGGGGCGAGCGTTCGCGGTGCCCTCAAACACGTCGTGAAGGCGAGCGCCGAACCCCACCAGAACCCCGACGATACCTTCGAGAAACTCGAAGACACGTGACCGACTGGACCATCTCACAACCCACACCTCACGATGACCTCACCTTCCAACGTCACTGTCGATGTCTGACCCACCACCGTACCTCGTCGAGAACTCTCTAGAGTACTTTTCCGATATCTCTCACGCCCGCTAACTCACCTATTTTGCGGACTTAGAGAGATTAACGAAAGACTTCGTATTTTCTGGGTGTCGTAATGATTTTCAGAAATTCTGTGACCAACTTAGATCTGAGCTCGGAACAGCGGTAATACAGTACTGACAGCTAATTCTGAGCATCCCAAAGCGCTACCAAGATTGCAGCAATCCCAATCCCGGCTTTTCCCCATCCCTGAACCCAGGAAACGGTTATCACCGAAAAAACAACCACTACAAGCCCTATCCACGGGAGCCGTCTCCTCGTTTCCTTTGGTCTATTACTCATATCTCTTCATCAGATCGCCGGTAGTATTTTGACTGCGTGAACATATGCGTTCACATGACTCGATCAGATGATCCTCGCCCTGGAGCAGTTTTAACTCGTCAACAACGCGACTATCTTCGAGGAAACGTTGACAAGTCAGGTGATGCTGACCGCGCGTTCCGGTACAAGATTCGGAAACGACTTCGCGCTGCTTTGCACGATCTAGCACTTGTTTATAACCACTTGTCAACGGATGAACTCCGAACGACGTTTGAAGACGATCACAGACCAGATGAGCCGGGAGATGACCCAATACCTGGGTATGCTCCCCGGAATAAATATGGGTTCATCGGGCATGGATATGAAGATGAGCTTGGAATCCCACGTGAAGGAGATCTTGAATCTGGATTCCCTGGTGAGATGAATGTAATTGAAGCTGGGCTTCTACATCTTATCGAATCCAATCCGAGGTATTCAAAAACAAATCCTTCGATGCAACGCTCATTACGCGACTCAGCCGCGTATCTGTGTAGAGTTGCTACCGCCGCGCAGATCAAACCTGACCGGGTTCTTGAAGACGGGTATAATGTATTTCTTCGAGATCATGAACGGATGGACTGGATAGCATATGTCAGAAAATACAGCGAAAATGCAGCATACAAAGAAGCGCTAGATATAATCAAATCGCCTGAAAGAACCGATTTGAATAGGATGCACAGGACAGCTATTAACCGACGAGGAAAAACAGTAAACGACCTAGTTGAGCGTTTTGACTAATCATTCGTCAGTTCTGTACTCGAGGTATACTTTGGCAAGGTGGCCGTGGATCGCTTAGTAACACCCGATGCACCTAAACAATCGACAGGAGATACTACACCAACCACGCTCATACAAAATGACCCACATAATCGCCGTATCTGACTGGCGCTCCCAACCTATTGACGATCTCTACACCATTCTCGAAACTGTAGAACCAACTCCAGATCTACTACTGTATGCTGGCGACGACCTCTCACGTTTCAAAAACGCCGATACTGACACAGATCATCTTGCAGAACTTGCTCGCCTCACGAAGCACCAACAATCACTCTATGTCCGAGGAAACGACGACTTCCCCCCGTCAACCGGTCCGCAGTTCGATTCGGAATTTACCACCGACCTCCACAGGACACCATACACCTACGAGGGTCTCGTGTTCATCGGCCAGGAAGGATCAACCCAAGGACCTGGTCTCATCACCCATACCGAGGACGACGTCCAACGGCACCTTTCCGAACATCGCACCGCTTGTGAAGACAGAACTCCGATTCTTGTCACACACACTCCTCCCTTCGGCATTCTCGATATCGGGAAGCGATTCGGGCAACAACATATCGGGTCGAAGGCCGTCAGGAGCTTCATAGACGACATCCAGCCCCCAGTCACCGTCTGCGGTCATTGCCATCAATTCGGAGGCAGAGCCGAAACGCTCGAGTACGGCACGGTGATCAACATTGCGTCCCATGACGGAGTAGACGACCCAGGAAGATACGCACTCATCACCATCGACGCCTCGAACGAGTCAATCGAGTACGAGTTCTACGACACTCGCCATCTGCTAGGGAGCCGACTGACTGATCTCGTCCAGGTCGGGAGAAACCGAGTGGAGCAGTTCAGTGAGTTAGGGATCACTAACCCAGATGAAATTACCGAAGAACGGCGTGCCGAACTCGAAGCCCTCCCTGGAGCCTCGTCATGGCACGTGGACCGGTGGATTGTTCATCGACAGGCTTTCGAAAACGATGAGGTCGTGATTCTAAACAAGTCCGCCTTCGGCGACCTTCACGATACGAACCCTCTCCTCCTGGACATAGAAACGGACCTTCAGCAGGACCGGATCTGGCTGGTCGGCACCTACAGCTACCAGAACGATGCGTACCGACAATTCTTCGACCCGGACGACGAGTCAGCACTCCTTCAGGAGCTGTCTGAGTACCTTAATGATCATGGCTCCGAGCCGATCATCTACTACGGAGGGAACTACTTCGACGAACAGTGTCTCAGTCGCAGATTCGACGAACACGGCATCACTGAGGGGGTCGACCATCTGGAGCGAGCACACGACCTCGGGATTACTGCCCAACAGGAACTCTTTGGGCCCTTCAATCGGCATAAATTGGACGTCGTAGCGAGCGCACTCGGCTTTGAATATCAAGACCCGACCGTCGATGGATTTGTGGTCGGGAGCAAGTACACGCGATATCTCCTCGACGGCGAAGAACCAGACTGGAATCAACTCAAACAGTACAATAACGACGATGTGACTGCACTGAAAACCATCGTCGACCACATCAGGTCATAGGTTTCTCATGCGCCACGACCCGTAGCCGCGTTCCTCTGACCACCGTTCCCTGAGGTGAATCCAATAATGTCGTCACTCACACCAGCGTCGAGCGGCGCTGAAACAGCGCGATCCGTTCTCCCCGATCGCCCGGCTCAGGCCCGGCGTTCCTCACAACGGACGCGCCGACTCACTGAGTACATCCAGGCTCACACCGGCGAAAACATCGAAGTCGTCCTCACATCACACGTCCAGACTGCGTGCGTTCTCCCGGCTGACGCCGATCGCCTAATCGACGCCGATGCGACCGACTTCGACCAGCAGGCCGCCCAGCAGCTCGTCGATGCCGTCGACGGCGACTACCTCGTTCTCATCTCCACCAATCCGGCGAATCTCGATAACCTCCCGCTCGACGACCAGCTCACGGCCGACCGCGCCCAGCAGTTCGGCCTCTCACTACACGAACTTGGCCACATCCGCTACACGAACATCTCGACGGTCGCCGACCACCTTGACGAGCGCGTCGACGAAGAGTATCAGGAGTTCGTCCACGGCCTCATCAACTACGCCGAGGACGCCGCGATCGAACACCAACTCCGAGCGGCACAAAGTCAGCTCGCCGCCGACCGCCTCGAGCTCGTCAACCGGAGTCTCACTCAGATGGCGAGCGATCTCCCCGACACCGCTACTATCGCCTTCACCTACCGGGACGCGATCCAGTCCTACCTCTACGACCACGGCATCTACGACTCTGGGAAGAGTGACGTCCTCCTTGACCCGGACGACCTCCGGATCACCTTCCAGTCCCAGGATGACGCGGCGGCCTTCGCGCAGACACAGGACGCGCTCGATGACCTCCTCGCGACCGTCCTCAGTGAACCAGACTCCGTGAAGCGTGGAGATGCCGTGCTCGACTGCTGGGAACAGACTATCAAGCCGCTCCTCGACCAGATGGACGAGGACAACCACCAGCAGGGTCAAGAAGACGAAGACACCGTCGCAACGGGTGGCAGTAGTCCGAACACGCCCCCGTCGCCCTCTCAGTCCGACTCGTCGACGCCCGACGAGTGCGAGCAGGGCGAGTCGAGCGAACCGTCCGTTGACCCCGACACGGACGCAGAGGCACCCGATGAGTCGCCGGAGGATGCACCCAGTGGGGACGGCGCCGCAGACGCCGATCCGAGTGACGTCTCGGAGTCGCCAACCGACGACAGTCCGAAGACGTCCGGAGACACCCCTGACGGCGTACTGGGTGAGTCGCCCGCTGACGGCGACCCCTCGGAGGCATCGAGTGACGACGCTTCCGCGGAGCCGCCGGCGGCCTTCGACCCAGAGAACGTCTCCCTCGAGCAAACTCAGGATGGGCCCTCCGCAGACGTCCTCGCCTACCCGGATATCGGGACGGCAGACACCGCTGACGAGCTCGCGCCCGACGACGCCGGGGCCTCTGCACACGACGACGGAGCCTCGTCCGAGTCCGATGTGGAGTCCGATGCCGAGCCTAACCCCCAGGCCGAGTCGATGGACACCTCCCCGGACGAGGGCGAGAGCGACGATCCGTCGGACGAGTCGGGGACGGATGCTAGCGGTGCAGACTCCGTGGACGGAGAACGTGACAGTGGTGTTGGAGCGTCCGGCGCCAAAGATCTTGAATCCACGTCCGACGAGATCGGAGGGTCGGCGGCCGAAGAGAGCGGCATTGAAGAGCAGGGAGACGGAGAGCCCACCGAGGGCGCCGCAGACAGTAGCGGAGCGTCCGATGCGTCGAGTGGCCCGTCGAACGGGCAGGCGTCGATTTCGGACTTCCTCGGCGGTGACAGCGCCGGGCGCGACAGCGGTGAGGCTGCGAGTACCGACGAGGAGGCGACCTCAGACGGCTCAGATACCTCAGATACGTCCGACACGACCGGTGGAAACACGGATGGCGCAGGAGCGCCCGACGATCGCGCTGACGGCGTTCCATCTGGAGACGATGGCGAGGCCAGAGACGCGACTGGCGGCACGGACGGGGGCGACACGGACGACACGGGGGACGGAAGCACCGGCACGGCAGGTGAGGATGGAGAGGACGCCGACTCAGACACGCTCGACGACCCCGCCGCTGACGGCACTACAGAAGACGGCGAGACGGACAACACCGGCAAGCCGGCCGAGGAAGCCGCAGCGCCGCTCGCCGAGCCAGCGTACGATGATTCCCTTGACGAACGAGCCGACGCGCTCAGCGCGGACCACGCCGCCGCTCACGAGGAAGCCGACCGCGCCACTCCCGAGCAGGACGCGCTCGAACGCGACCTCGAAGAAACCCTAGCCGCCCTCGAAGATCTCGCGAACGACGGCGACACCGACGAGAGCGGCGAGAGCCCCGACACGACGACCGCACGGCGACGTGGCGGCACCGGCGCAGGAAAGGGAAGTCTCGACTCGCTCTCGGTCCTCCCGCAGATCGGTGAGCAGGCACCTCCCGCGAGGTGGCAAGCTGCGACCGCGGGTGCAGACGCCGTCGGTGGCACTCTCCGGATGGCGCTCCGAGAGAGTCGCCGCGACCAGACCCGCAGCGGTGTCACCAGCGGGAGCTTCGACCGACGCCGCGCTGGCGCTCTCGCCCGCGGCGACGTCGACGCCTTCAGCGTCCGCCAGCAGGGCGACGAGAAACAGTACGACCTCGTCCTCGTCCTTGACCGCTCCAGCTCGATGAGCAATCTCATCGACACCGCCGAAGACGCCGTTGTACGGTTCGCCCTGGCCTGCGAGGATCTCGGCATCAACGTCGCCATTATCGACTTTGTCCATGGAGACGCCCGCCTCATCAAACCATTCAGCGTCGAGACCGAACACGTTCAAGCGAGTCTGATGAGCGGCGAGACGGGCGGCGGGACGCCCCTCACTGATGCTCTCGGACTCGCCCGCTGCCTCCTTGACCAGCGCCGCGACTCCCCTCTCGTCATCATCATCACTGATGGTAAACCCGGCTCCGCGGACGACTACCAGCAGGAGCTCCAGCAGACGTACGGGCCTGTTTGCGGCCTTACGCTCGCTCTCGACACTCCCCACGGACAACCTCCGGAGCGCGCGAAGGACGTCGAGCAGTTCTACGACCGCCACCTCTACGTCCACGACGACAACGACCTCGACCGCCGCCTCGACCAGTTCGCCGTGATGTTCGACGGACTCTAACGATGAGCACCGACACCGCCTTCGTCCCACCCCGCCACGTGTCGCTGATTTTCTGGCTACCAGCGTCTTCGGTGTTGATCGACCAACGAGTGAGGACACCGTCCTCTACTGGTCTCGGCACGGGTCGCCTTTATGACGCTGCTGATGGGAATTCAAGAGGGCCTAAGCCATTAGAGATTAAACGCCCATGCTGAGTATGATTGAGCTATCTGAAGAATACACGGAATGCATTTTGGTCAGCTATCCTACGGTCCTTGAGAAGCAGGCCAAATTCTTGGCGGTTTTCGGGGTTGTCACTCTCTTCGTAGCGGTGGGTGCGCTCCACGGAATTGAGTTTCTACGCGATAATTTGGTTCTCTTCTTGCTGACTTTCCTTGTGGTAGGGGGGATGACTATCCTCGGACATGAATCGATCCATGGTATTGTGTATGTCCTGCTCGGGTACGAGATTGATTGGGGGAAGGCTAACCGTCTCAATGCGTTCTATGCAGGGGCCTTTGACCAAGTTATATCTAGAAAAGAATCCATACTGGCTTTGAGCGCACCGCTTCTTTCGCTCAACCTCATCTTCCTTCCATTATTCTTCGCGCCAATACCGCTCCTCGTGTTTAGCGCATTTGCCGTCCTCGTAGTAAACACCTCAATGTCCCGGGCAGATCTCTATGCTATTTCTCGGGTCTACAATGCTCCATCTGGATCCATTGTCTACCATACCAACCCTGAAGAATTCCGAATCTGCACCCCTGACAGCAAGGAGTTCGAGTTATAATTTCAAATGACTCGACCTACTGAACGGGCGCGGTATTCTCACACGCCCGGTCACCACCTGCCATCTTCTCATAGTACCCCGAGCACCCCCAGAACTGGCGGTTCTTCCCTTTCGGAGATTGGAGCACCATCGGCCGACCACAATCCGAGCAGACCTTTAGTTCGTCCTGCGTTGCCACCGCGTTCTCGAGTTTCTCACGGAGATTCTGTGGCCACGTCTGTATCCGATACGTCCGCTTTGGCTTCCGCAGCGGCCGCCACGTCGGCTCCTCGCCGGCGTCGGCCACGTTCAGCAGGAGGACCGACTTTATCGCGTCTGAACCAGCTTCACGACTCGCGTTGTCTTCGCGGTCGATCGACGAGTATACCCGCAGGCACTTCTCCCCGTCATCCAGAATCGATTCGTACACCCATTCGTCCGTCCAGCCGTACGTCTTCCGCTCAAAATCGACGCTGACACCCTCAAGGAACGTCTCGAACTCGCGACGTGTGATCGGGCGATACGTCTGCGCCGAATCATCCGAGTCGTACTCCTCAACCATCGTGTCCGTACCCACTCCATCGCCTGACGTTGCTGACCGTTCGGTCGAACTATCGTTTGACGAGCCGTCTATCGTCTCGACTGAGTCTGCGGTGTCTCCTGGTGACTCCGCCCCCGGCCACACGACATCGCGGAAGACGCTTGCCTCCGAGTCATAATCGGCGACGATCTGCACGGCACCGACGTCTTGAAGCTGCTCGCGAACGCGATCCGGGAGGGAGGCATACGCGGACTCAGACACCGGATAGCTCTTGATTGGGAGCGAAACGACGTCGAAGACAGTCAGTTCACGATGCGAAGCGTCTCCGAAGCGCATCAGATAGCCGGTCTGGCTCGATAGTTGCGTGCGGGATTCGCGTAACGCCTCGGCAATTCCCGGTCGCTGTTCTGAGTCTACCTCCGCAGTCGCGAACAGTGTAATGACATCGTACTCTATCCCTCCCCGCGCGCTGTCCGGTGGCATAACTCATCTGCCTCATTCAGATAGTGCTGTCCCCTTGCTTAACACTCTTACTCTGAACAGAGGGTGGAACCATCCCTATGCCACCGAAGTGAGAAATTACGCATTATTAGAGACAAGTCAAGTATGATGAAGAAGCGATCGATCTCAAGAACTACGTACTGAATACAAGTCGCGAATATAGCATCTAACCGGTACTGAGATCAGCGGGTACTGCGGAGATGGCGGGCCCAACTACAACCGAGCATCTAATACATTCTATGTATCCTCACCTCCGGCGAGTTCTGTCTGTAGTGGTTCGTACTTCTCTCGCCACTCCTCGCAGTCGTCATACGCACCAGTCTGCCACGAGATCACTAGAATATCATTGATTCGGTCGTCTGCCTCCATATCTGCTAACAGATTATCCGATGGTCGAATCACGACTGCTGGACCAGACTCATACGACGTGGAGTAGTTTTCGTGCTCTGTAATAAGGAACACTTTGTTACCGTCGATCTCAGCCAAGTGGTTTTCTCTTAATGTATCTCCAATGCCTTCCAGTGCCTTGCCTACTGAATCCTGAATGTACTTCTTTGCGTCTATTCCTATAAACCCAGTATCAGATTCACCATTTTCGATTTCTTGTAAAAGCCACTTGACTCCCGCTCTTATGGTACTGATCTCCGACTCCTCGCCGCGATCCAGGTTGAAAATATACCGGCTTTGTCCTTCTTCAGAGGTCATACATCGAAAATGTCTCGGCATCTAAATCAACTTTATTACTATCCTGATGCCTGTGTCTATTCCACCGTTATGTTTTGCATCGAAAGGAAACTCGTTCCGGATCGATGGTTGCAGAGGTATTGGACTGTATCACGCTTCCTTGGGTTGGTTGTCTCGGTCACAGGTTTTTATGCTATTATTCCTATTCAGTCTGGTGGAAATAGGCTTACTGCGACCAGTATCTTCGCATCGCTTATCCTGACGTTCGCTCTCATCGTCGTCTATCAAGGCCTCGGTAGAATCCAACAAGGTCAACTCAAGGAAATGAAGAGCCAAAGAGGACTCCAGGAAGATGTTGTAGATATTCAAGAGCAGCAGGCGGAGATAATGGAGCAGCAAGAAGAGTGGATGGAAGCAGGCTACCGCCCTCACGTCACCATCGAACGATGGCAAGCGCGCGACAACGAGATGCCTTTCTATCTACGAAATGTTGGGAATGGTCCGGCAACGAACCTAGTTGCTCGTATTGTGATGTACGCGAATTGGCCACCCGAGGAGCCAATTATCGAGGGGAGCGTGCGGTTGAGCCCAGAGAACCCTAATAACGGAGCCATCAAAACCGGTGTACTTCAATCGGGTGGGGAACCACGTCCATTCACCGGCGAACTACAATTCCACGGGCAAATCAAGTCGAACAACATTCTCTCGTCAGATTTCCCTTCGATTGCTGCCAAAATGGTTGAATCAGACTTCAAGACAATTGCGTATCGGGTATTCTTCGAATATCAGATGATTAATGGAGAACACGTTCGAAACAAACTGTGGGAAGCTGAATCAGAACTTAGTGAGGGAATGACGCTTGAGGATCTGATTGACGAATCTTTCAAAAAGAAGATGGATTTCGACTATATACTTCCGTATAATCTAGACCCAGAGGACTGAAGATTATGAGTGAGTCTTGTTGCTATCTCTTACTGGTCATCCATTACGTGTTGACAACCGTCTCGAAGACGCTACTTCTGGCCGTCCTTGATACCGATTGTGAAAATATATGGTCGAGTTTCTCCCCCACAACTGCATTAATGAGTAGGCCAAAACACCCCTCTCCTCGGATTTTTCCTCGTCCACACTGAATCGCCCGGTGCGATGAAACTATGTCCACACAGCCCTTGAAGAGGACCCTCTGCTACTGATCGACGATGGTCGACACTGCGACCAATGTCGCCATCGACTCGAACGATCAGTCCCATCGCGTCGTCATCCGCGAATGGCCTGACCGTCCCCAGGTCGACGTCGTCCACGAACAGCGCGTTGGCGCAGGCGACAGCTGGTGGACAGCGGATCTTGAGGAAGTTCACCCACTCGTCCACCGAAGCACGACTACGCTTTGTACGTGGGTGAAAACGCGCTACGACTGAGGGGTCGCGATGGCGAGCTACCGGAACGACACCGAGCATCGGGTCGTGATTCGCCCTATCGAACCCGGCGACGGTTTCGAGGTCGTTCACGAGCGTCGCGGGTCCAGCGAGGACACCTGGACGACCGTCGACGACCATCAGATCACCGCCTAGCCACACCCAGACAGATGCCACGAGACAGATTCATCGGCAACAGCCCTGAGGACGCCCTCGAAGCGTTCATCGACGGGTGGTGTCGCGAGCACGAACGAGACAGCTACAGTTACGCGTACAAGTACAAGCGAATCACCGAGGATCCAGAGGACAAGCCGAACGCCGACGCGAAGTTCCGGTTCACACGAACAGAGACGTTCTACTCGCCGATCTATCGGACGTACGAAGGCTACATCTACGAGACGCATGACGGTCGGTACGCGGTCGAGCACTGGGACAGTCATGTCGATCGTAACACTCCGCCGCCGAAGCCGCCAGGGAAGACGCCGGGCCGCCTTCGCGGGCGGCGACCTCGCGACACTCGATACTGATCGAGTACGTCGAAATATCCATTTCTGTTGCGGTCTGACTACAACACAAGACGATAGCGCCCGACCACCACACCAACGCGGACGGGGACGCCACACAACGATCCTAAATAGCCCGTGCCCTCGCTACCAGCGGTTTCGAGGACGTCTTCGTCATCGAGCGAGCGACCGCCAAGAAGGTCCTCACGGAGAAGTGCCAGCAACTCATCGCCCGCATCCGTGAAGGCGATATCGAGTCCGTCCGCGCCCTCGCCGATGACCTCGATCGCGACGTCTCCGGTGTCAGTCGCGACCTCAATCTTCTCTTTGAGGCCGATATCATCGAGTTCGATACCGACGGCCAACGCAAAATCCCCTACCTCAAGCACGACACTGTCGTCGCCGAACCCATCGCGTAGCGACCTACGGACTCGGGCGAACGCTGTCCGGGAGACTCGGGACACGGTCACGAAGCTCAGTGAGGCAAGTTTCGAGGATTGCCATCGGATTCGAGTCTGTGAAGGATGCAGACTCACGGTGCGGTGCTGGCCACGCTTCGTGGTCAACTTGGAAATGACTTGGGCCGAGCTTCTCGTGGGTTTTGTCCTGATGCCAGCCACATGACCACGGGGTCCCCGGTTCATTATACTGAATACGGAACTCATCGCGCTTGGAATGGGGGCGCCACTCGAATTCAAGTGTTGCGTCGCCAGCGTCCGTGTTCTGGTCAAAAAAGACCGCGCGATCGAGGGTCGCTACGAGACGGACTGGCCGCATCGGACTTGGTTTGGCTTCTACGGTCGTCACGCCAGCTTCCCGTTGAAGTCGATTTGTGACTCGTTTGTGGACCTCGTATCGGTGGAGATGCGTGTCTCCAGAAATCGGCGGATTTCCCATTTTACTGTCACCGAGTCAGTTGGCGGAGGCAATACGACTCTCACGAGTCGCCTCGATCGTATCATAGAGCTGAATCGCCTGCTTGATGAGCATCGCTTGGTGCTCATAGTAGTCCCAATCCTCCGCGTCGTGGCGCCGCTGCTGGCGTTCGGATGCCGGGATATCATCACCGACGGTCGCCCGAAGTTCGTCAGCGGACTCAACATCGTACTCCTCTTTCCACTCGTCGATATCGTCCCGGATTGCATCTAGTTCAGCCGTGAGTTCGTCTTTTCGATGGTCGTTGACGAGGTCACGGATCTGATCGAAATACTGGGTGACTGGATCTGGATAGTAGCAGGTCTCGCGGCCCCGCTGGATCGTTGCGAGTTTATCCGCTTCGACCAGTTGCGTGAGATACTTTTCTGCCGTGTTTCGGGCAACCCCAGCAGCCTCAGCGATCTCTTTCGCATTTTTTGGTTCACGAACCGTCATCGCAACCTCCCGAATCCGGGAGACCTTTCCCGTGTGATCCGTGGTTCCTGAGTCGCTCATACAGGTATTCGTATCTCCAGCACCATTATTGTTTTGAATGCTGGTTCAAAATATTGAATTAGCCGACGGGGGCCCACTGAGGAAAATCCCAGCGTTCACACTGGGGGTTGTCCTAAGCTGGGAGCCAGCTGATACCGGTTCAATCCACCCATCAAGCGCTATCTCGATCATATTCACCTTAATTTGGCGGGGAGATTCCCGCCGTTCACTGTAGACGCCGGATTATATCGAAGCTGTAAGAAATTCGGTGCTCGCGACAGCTCAGTTGCGGCGATTCTGAATCGGAAACTCACAGAACGGTTATTTTTACAGACTCTTTTGAGGCACCATCCCAAACCTACAATTAGCTGGCACGGAAGCTAAACTGTATGGCAGACGATTTGTCGGACCCTGACAAGGTATACTATTCTTCGCCGCTGTCCCGTCGTGCCGCCCTCGCATTTGGTGGGGCAGGGCTAACGACGGCACTCGCAGGCTGTAGTGGGATGCTCAATTCATCATCAGAAGATCCGAATAGTTCCCCCGAACCAACGAACGACTCAGGTGGAGAAACTGGAGGTGATGGAGAGAATGACCGTCAGGCTGTTCGTACTACAAGCCTCGGTATTGAGGAAACCGAGTATCAAGTCCTCCCCCGAGACGAGTTCGTAGACTCAATGAGTGAGGAGAATCCAGTAGAGTACACAGTTCGGCTGTACACATCACCGCTCTACGGTAGTTCCCGAACGCAGTTAGCCGAGTCCACAATTTCGATAACTTCGATCCCAACTTCATTCACAATCTCCTACGAGTTTCCCGAAGACTCACTCAACCAAGCTCAACAGTTCACCTTCACACTTGAGGCGACCGCTCCACAGGAGACAGAAGAATTCGATGCACACACGACAACGAAGGTTCTCCTGCCGCACTACAATCAAGCACTCGATGAGACGAAGCTGACTGCTCCTTCGGCACCATATCCGTCACCGAGTGATTGGGCTAGTGAATTTGAACCTGTCGCTAAAACACAAATCTGGTTCAACGAACCTGATGAAAGTCCGTTCAATACACCCGATAGGTCCGAGCTTTACCCAGAATACTGGTACGGAGAGTATACGGATCTTGAAGTTACCGCTATTGTTCGATACCCAGTATACGATGTTCTTGAAGATAATGACCATCCAATTTACGAAGATATGCCTGAAGCTCAGCAAGACCTTCCACTCTTCGACTGGGCTGTCTTCAATTTCAATATTGCTGAAATAGAGATGATTGAATCTCGACGGTGGAACTCGTGGGTTATCCAGCAAATTGAACGAGGTCGTTTTGAACTCATTAACGATGGGAAAGCTGCTGAACAGCCATCCGATAGAGCACCAATTCTTGAAAATCATACCGACAGAGGAAGCCTAATGGCTGAAGGGAGTTTCTACTCAGGTGAGGCAACTGAAACACCAAAACCATTCGAACAGTATTATCGAAGCCGATACGGTCCTTACGAGGAAGGTGGACCACAAGCACCAGACAATTCACCTATTGACCCACTATATTTTGCTGGTGGTCGCCCTGCGATGAAACGATGGGCACTAGAAATTGATAATTCACTATCTAATAATGACAATTTCCAAGCCCACAATTCTCCTGAATACTACAAAGCTACAATCCTGAAAGCTCTCATCGGGAATACTCCATATTCGTTCGATGTAGGAAGATACCGAAATACCCCCGAAGAAACAATTATGAACTGGTATCAAGATTCACCTGATAATGCTCCACTAGGCGCAAACTGTGTTGCTGCGTCTGCATTCTTCGCAGGAATCGGCGTCCACTTATTCGATTCAACAGTCGCTCTAGTTACGATGAAAGGCGATAGAGTTAATCACCTTCAAACAGGTCTTATTGGTCTGGAAAAACCATTCCTCCCAGAATCGATTAACGATGATAATGCGAAAGGCTTGATTAGTGATGGAGACAGTCGATATGACTCCCAGTACGGGCGATTTACACCTGTTGAGTGTATCTATCCAAGTGCCACGATAGGGTATGTTCAGCGTGTTGACGGTAGCTACAATCTTACTGTTAGAACCTATGCTTCACAAATGGATATTAATTCACATATCCCTGTGAACGATGACTACGAGCCAGATATCGATGGTGAAGTGCTTGCAGACCGTGACCCTGTGCAGAACGCATACTACTTCCGAAAATCGGTTCTGTACCCAAGCGCAACGCCACACTTCGAAGAACAACAGGAAGACTAAGTTTCACTCGTCGTTCGCTTGCCTCCGATTCATCGATGATTCTGTTGAACTGAGACGGGTCGGTCTTTGTGGTCGCTGCCCTGATCCCGTGAGACAAGTAGGTCAACAATTTGAACGCATTGGTAGGTTTAGCTACATTATCAAATAGCACCAGCACATAGTATCCCATGTGAAGGAAGACGATGTAGTCCAAGACCAAGTGAGAATGACGGGGCAGGGCAGGACGGTTCAGAAGGACAGTATAAAACCAGAATCGAAGCCCGAGCGTACAACCAAGAGGTAGTAGTCGAGTCGCACGATGCCTCCGCTCAAGAGTTAGCCGATATCGCTCGTGAGCAACTGGAGTTTCAGTTCAAGGAGAGTCGGCGTGGTGAACTAATTCAGCTTGAAGAAGAGGACAGACACCCTCTCTTCTCCGATTTAGGGTGATGAGTGAATATGCCTCTTGCCCTACGGAACTTCTTCGGGGTTTGGGGGATACCGTTCCTCTTCTTCCTGAATATCGGAGTTACGGTCGGAGTTGTGCTGTTGGACGCCATCAATCCGTGGCTGGCTGTCCCAGTAATGTGGTTTTGGCTGTATTTCCATCTGCTTCAGACGATTCCCTCCCCGTCTATCACAAAACGGCTCAGTCCAGTAACCCAAGATCGTTAAGCCGACCTTCAATGTTTATCAGGGCTTTTTCAGCGTCATCAAGATTTGTTCCACCAGTAATGACGAGTTTCCCACTCCCAAAGAGGAGTGCGACGACGGCCGGGTCATCGAGTCGGTAGACAAGCCCCGGGAACTGTTCAGGTTCGTATTCGACGCTTTCGAGGCCCAGACCGATCGCGATCGCATTCAAATTGAGTGTGTGGTCGAGATCCCCACTCGAGACAATATTCTGAATTTCAATCTCTGGCGAGGCTGCAACATCGACCCCCAACTCGCGGAGTTCGTCGAAGACGTGCTTAAGCGCAGTCGTCACGTCATCAACGCTGTTCGCTCCCGTACAGACGACTTTTCCCGAGCGGAAGATGAGTGCTGCAGCTTTGGGATCGTGCATCCGATAGACGAGTCCCGGGAAGTTATCGGGATCGTAGTCGGTCGCTCCTAAGTCCCCAGAGAGCGTTTCGAGGTCGAGTTCTTGACCGATATCAGACGAGGCAACGACGTTCTCAACTTGAATTGACTCCGTTGTCATACTCATAGGGATATCTACCAGTCACGAGTGTCTTAAAAACAGGTGGGTGAATTCGAGCGATGAGGGTAGTACTTTCTGACCGAGCTATAGGTCGCGGGGCTGGACAGTTTTCCGATCGTTTGCCTCAGCACGCCGAGCTGCATCTTCGAGTACTTCAGTAACTTCGTCGTCTAGTGCCTCGTAGAAATCCGCCGAGACGTTGTGGTCATCAAGCGCTTCCTTCACAGCCGATTTGACAATCAGGTCTGCCATACGCAACGGCATTTCTCTCATCCTCGGTATAAACATACAGGTATCGGATTCGGCACTTGCAGGGGTTTCACCGCCATCTGCGGGACAACAGACGTATGCCATAGCACTTCGTATCAGGAAGCGAGACGATGCACGACCTGACTGGATTCCAACGAGACCTCCTGTACGTGATCGCCGGCCTCCAAGAGCCCCACGGCCTCGCCATCAAGGAGGAACTTGAAGAGTACTGCGAGAAAGAGATACATCACGGCCGACTCTACCCGAACCTCGATACACTCGTCGAGAAGGGCCTCGTCGAGAAAGGCGAGAAAGACCGGCGGACGAACGTCTATACGCTCACACGTCGCGGCCGCCGTGAAATCGAGGCCCGACGCGAGTGGGAGCAGCAATACATCGAACGCACAGAATCTGCACCGGCGTAACCTCGGGCCACTGCCGATCGGGCGGGCGTTCTAGTCGTCGGCGTGAGAGTCTGCAGGCGTGAACGTGACGCCGTTGATCTCGATTTCGTCGGGGACGTTGGTCGTATCGTGCGTACCAACTGCCGGAAGGTTTACGTCCGCCGCAGCGGACGCGTTGAGGTCGGTCTCGTCATCGAGCGCTGTCATCTCACCATCGGCCTCGCGTGCGTCCTGGTCGATGCGCATCGAACAGAATTCGACGCCACACATCGAACAGAAGCGCGCCTCCTTGTAGTTGTCTCCGGGCAGCGTCTGGTCGTGATATGCCTGGGCTCGCTCTGGGTCAAGCGCGAGTTCGAACTGCCGCCGCCAGTCGAATTCGTAGCGTGCTTCCGAGAGGGCATCGTCCCAGTCGCGAGCGCCCGGCAGGTCGTTTGCGACGTCTGCGGCATGGGCGGCGATTCGATAGGCGGCTAGGCCATCCCGCACGTCTTCTTTGTCTGGGAGGCCGAGGTGCTCTTTGGGCGTCACGTAACAGAGCATCGCGGCGCCGGCTCGCCCCGCCTCGGTGGCACCAATCGCGCTGGTGATGTGGTCGTAGCCGGGCGCGACGTCCGTCACAAGGGGGCCGAGCACGTAGAACGGCGCCCCGTCACAGATCTCCTGCTGGCACTCGACGTTGTCCCTGATCTGATCCATCGGCACGTGCCCGGGGCCTTCGACCATGACCTGCACGCCGTGGTCCCACGCAGTTCGTGTGAGTTCTCCGAGCGTCTCCAGTTCGGCAAATTGGGCCTCGTCACTGGCGTCGGCGAGACAGCCGGGACGGAGGCCGTCGCCGAGCGAGAACGTCACGTCGTGCTCGGCGAAGATCTCGCAGATTTCCTCGAATTTCGCGTAGAGTGGGTTTTGCATCCCGTTCTCTTCGATCCACTGCGCCAGAATGGACCCGCCTCGTGAGACGATACCCGTCTTGCGACCGTCCGTCAGCGGAAGGTGTTCCATCAGCACGCCGGCGTGGATCGTCATGTAGTCAACGCCCTGCGTGGCCTGTTTTTCGATGATATCGAGCAACAGGTCGTGGGTAATGTCGGCTGGACTGTCGACGCGTTTGATCGCCTCGTAGATCGGGACCGTCCCGATGGGAACCGGCGAGTGAGCGATGTTTGCATCGCGGATGGCATCGAGGTTGGCGCCCGTCGAGAGGTCCATCACCGTGTCGGCGCCGTAGTGCACGGCGGTATGGAGTTTCTGGAGCTCGTCCTGGATATCGCTGGTCGTCTCGCTATTGCCAATGTTGGCGTTGACCTTGGTGGCGAACTCTCGGCCAATGATCATCGGATCGAGCGACTCGTGCGCGTGATTGTGCGGGATAACAGCCTGTCCGTCGGCCACCTGTTGACGGACGAACTCGGGGTCGCGGTTCTCGCGGTCAGCCACGCGCCGTATCGCGGGTGTCACTTCGCCGTTTCGAGCACGCTGAAGTTGCGTTGACATTCTCTATAACCTTGTTGTATTACCCGATTATAAATTGCGGGGGGATGCTTAGAGATGGTGACCAGACGAGCATTCGATGACGGGGGGACTTTACACTCATAAGTAGTAAGAGGAGTAATGAATTCTCAGATTCCGTTTTTGAGTCCTTTTGAGGACCTCATAGCCTGTACTGAGTACGTGGCAATCAGTTGCACTTGACTAATTTTCGAAACCTGCCCCATAGAGATTGTGAGACCAGAATAATACGATTAAGTCTCACTATTGAATGGTTCCCATGTATTCGACGCGTCGGCGAGCCCCCTGAGACGGATTTCTCGTTCGCCTGTTTCGGTCTCGCGGAGTTCGACTATCCCGTCAAACTCATTTGAGAGGGTATTGATCGTCTGTGGATCGTGTGAATCGTCATCAATTGTGAAGAGCCCCATGCCCTGAGTATCAGTAATTCGGGTTGTATAGATATGCAAAAACTTGAACACAGTATGAAGATCCAGATACTGGAGCAGTGTTGAAATCGAGATGAGGCCATGTCGAACGCTCGTAATATCTTTGTGGGTGAACTGTTTCATGAGTTTAGCAGTACCGATACTAATTCCCGTGAGATCACCGGGCGAACTAACGCGTTGAATGGCGAGATTCGGGCTCGCTCCCTGCTGGCTGCTTCCCGAACAATCAACAATTCCGACACGATTCTGATCCAATTCCGTGACTCGCCGTTCGAGTCTGTCGAGATATGCTGTTGCTGTCTCGTTCGTGGTAACCAAGAGAAGCCCGTTTCCACCGTCGAGTCCGGGGGCAAGGAGATCCAATGCGAGATCCGGCTTCCCACTCATGGCCGGCCCTGCAATCAACAGACTTGTACCTGGCTGTATCTCAGTGACCGTCTCTATCGGAAGACCTTCAGCGAGATTATACATATGTGTTCATCCCTCCGTATTGGTGAATCCGCTCTCATCTTCATCCATGATCTCACGGACTGCACCGATAAAGTCCGAATCAGAATCCATATCGCCAATTGCGTCGTCGACTGTGGCTCGACTGGTCTCGATTCGCTCAAGCAAGTCTGCATATTCCTCGTTCGCTTCGAGATGGTCCTCGCTGAACTCCGTTTCAAGAGTTGCCTTGCGGGCGACCAGCGAATAATATTGCTGTAAATTATCGTCAAGGGTTGCACGATGCAGGAGCCGCTGAACCGTTTCTCGGAGTTGCTCCCGGTCGGGCGGCTTTGTGACGTACTCATCGAACCCCATTTCAATAACGTCAAAGTCAGGATCGACCGCTGTCACCATCGCTACTCGGCAATCGATGCCTCTGGAACGAATCTCGTCGAGGACCTCGGCTCCAGATATCCCAGGTAGCATCCGATCCAAGAGCACGACATCAACCCGCTCGTCCAGTTGCTTGAGTGCTTCCTCACCCGTTTCGACTGTTCGAACATCGTAGTCTTGTAACCAACGTGCGTACGTATCCGCGACATCAGTTTCGTCTTCGACGATGAGAACAATCGGAGACACTGAGTCAGTCATATCTTAGTCTTCCGTCATAGTACGGCGACAAGCCACTTGATACTTCTTCCCGTTCGTGAACCGAACCGCTGACTACCCCATTGTGAACGCCACGTCATGGCGTGGGTAATTGGATGATGAACTCAGCTCCATGAGGATCGTTGTCTTCAACCCAGACCTCACCGCCGTACTCGGTCACCATCGAATCAACAAAGAACAGACCGAAGCCGGACCCGGTTGATTTCGCATGACCGGTCTGCTCTCGGCGGAAGATCGCTTCTTTGACATCATCGGGAACGCCACGGCCATTATCCGCGATCTGAACGAGTACGGAATCGTCCGTATTCGCAGCCTCCTCGACGGCCACAGAGAGACAAAGCCCCTCCGTATCATTGTGATCGACTGCGTTCGTGATCACATTGCCGAGAACCTCACCGAGTAATTCGTTTGCGCGCACTGTCACGCCCTCTGGAATATCTGTTTCAAACGTAACCTCAGGATAGGTTGATCGGACACGCTCAACTTCTGAGCGGAGAACTTCGGAGAGCTTGATGGGCTCGAGCTGTGGATCGCCTCCACCGGTCAACGTCTCTAACACCGTTCTAACACGCTGAATAATCCGCACAATATCGTTCGACCAGTCAACGATCGTTTCGGCATCTTGGAGCGGTTCACCCTCGAGTTCCTCCGTGAGAAACTCGGCACGACCCCGAATCACCGTCATGCCGTTGAGGACGTCGTGTCGCAGAATGGAATTGAAAAACTCCATCTGATCGGTCTGATGCTGGAGGGCTGCCTCACGCTCGGCCCGCTCTAATGCAACGCGAGTGTTTGCCGCCAACAATCGCGCAAGCTGGAGATCGGTCTCCTCAAAGCGTCCCGTATCAGTTGCGCCGCTGATCAATATCCCGTACTCGCCAATCGGAACGATCAATTCACTCCGGATCTCGGTCTTGGGATTGAGTCGGGCCTCAGTGTCCCGTATATCATCGTATACCCGAGATTCCGCTTCCTCAAACACTTGCCAGGCGATGCTGTTGTTCGGCTCAAATACCGGTAGTTCATCAAAGTGGTTGTCGACCTGCGTCGATCGAACAACGGGTTCCAATCGTGATTGGTCATCCCGTTGAAGCCAAATCGCCGAGAGGGGCAGGTTTAGTTCGTTCTGCGCGGCGTCGACTGCGATTTGGCTAATTCGCTCGTGATCCGGTTCCTGCATCATCTCGCGCGTGGCGTCATACAGGGCTCGAATACCACGTTCGCGTTTGTGACGGTCGGTAATGTCCATCGCGACGCCGATCGTACTTGTCACCTGACCGTCGTCTTCGATTGGCTGATACCAGACCTGATAGGTCCGCCCCCAGAGGTCTACGGTGACGTCTACAGGTTCTCCATCGAGGCTTCGTTCAATTGCCTCCATGACTGCCGGCGAGTCACCAAATGCGTCATCGACCGTTGCACCGACCATCTGGTTCTGCTCAAGCCCAACCTGATCCAGTCCCTTGCCGACCTGTAGCGTGATCTCGTTGTTCTGGTCGATGGCAAACAGGATAACTGGCACGTTCTCGAGAATCGTCCGGAGGCGCTGTTCGCGGTTCGCGAGTTCCTGCTCGTGTTCCTTTCGTTCGGTGATGTCGACAAACGAGGACATTAACGCGATTGGCTCTCCGGCATCATCGGTCACATAGCTCGCCGAACAGAAGGCAGTAAAGGTTGATCCGTCCTGTCGAACCGCACGGAGTTCGCCTTCCCAACTACCGGTTTCGCGAATCGTAGTGACCGCGTCCGCAGCATCTTCAGGTCGTTCCCAGAACGCAGTCACTGAGTCCCCCACGAGTTCCTGTTCGGACTCGTATCCCCACATGTCACAGAAGGCAGGATTGACCGAACGTACCTCCCCATCGAGTGTGGCGATAGCCATGCCACTAAGGGCGGAATTACACGCGTATTTGTAGATCTGGAGCTGCTCCTTGCGTTCCTCTCGGTCGGTGATGTCCCGATTCACCGCGACAAATCCGTCCGTCTCTCCACTGTCGATCTCGATCGGGGCGATTGTCTGGTCAAGGACGACTTCTGTGCCGTCCTTCCGCTGATCGATTATCTCGTGTTCCCACTTCTCTCCTGCTTGAATCGTCTCCCAGAGCCGCTCATAGAACGCGTCGTCGTATTCACCGGAACTGAGGATTGCCGGTGTCTCATCGATCGCTTCTTCGGCAGGATACCCTGTCACCTCCTCGAACGCCGGGTTTACGTACTCGATCGTCCCGTCGATATCAGTGATGTAGATTGCGTGGCCGGCCTGCTCGACTGCTGCCTTAAACTTCTGGAGTTCACGTTCGCGTTCCTTCCGCTCAGTAATGTCTTGGAACACTCCCCGAACGAGTTCCGTTTCTCCGTGCTCATCCGTACCGACTTCCCCTCGAGCACGAACATCTCGAACGTCACCATCAGGGCGGACGATACGTAGTTCGAGATCGTACCCTTCTCGGTCTTCGATAGCGCGGGTGACCGCTTTGGTGATCTCGTCACGATCATCGGGATGGTAGAACTCAAGTGCCTCCTCTAAGGTCGGTTCGTAGTCATCATCGACGCCATGAATACGACGGATGCCGTCGGACCAGGAGATGTCGTCCGTCTGTGGATTGTACTCCCAGACGCCGACGTCGACGACCTCTTGCACCCGACTGAACAGGAATTCCTGCTGTTCGAGTTCTCGCTCGCGCTCTTTGCGCGCTGTGATATTACGGAACACCCAGAGGCGACCGTAGTTGGTACCGTCGTCGCCAATGACCGGCGCCGAATAGCGATCGAAGACCCGACCGTCCGTGAGCTGGACTTCATCGCGACTCGTTTCCGCGGGACGTTCGTAAAGCTCTTCCACCAGCTCCAAGAACTCCTCCGGGTCTGCGAGCTTGTGTTCGACGACCCACTCCAATAACGCTTCATCTGATTTCGTCTCGGCCACCTCGTCGGGAATCTCCCACATCTCGGTGAAACGGTCGTTGTAGGAGACAATATTGCGGTCTTCGTCCACTACGAGCAACCCATCAATCGTTGTTTCCATCTGTGCTTCCATCAACGAGGACTGATACTCGAGTCGTTCCTGAGACCTCATTCGCTCCGTGACGTCAGTGATGAAGCCTTCGAGAGCGACGGCCTCACCGTCTTCGAACACGCCCTGGCCTTGCTCCCAGACCCACTTCTCCCCGTCGTCGGCAGTCCGGATGCGATATTCGACGCGGAACGGTTCTCGTGACTCCAAGGCTGTTTGGACGGATTGCCAGACACGGTCGCGGTCATCAGGGTGTATGACATCTCGGCCATAACTGACGTCGCCGTCGACAAGTTCCGATCCCTCATACCCCATGAGGTCGGCACAGTCATTACTGACGAAGAGCATCGGCCAGCCACGTTCGTTCCGACATCGATAAGCCATCCCCGGGACGTTGCTAAGCAGCGTCCGAAAGCGTCGATGGCTCTCTTCAAGGCGATGTTCCGTCCGTGTCTGGTGGACCGCATTTTCGATGCGGTTTGCCAGGAGAGTAAACTGGTCAGAACCAGCCTCTTTTTGAAGATAATCGGTAACCCCCGCCGAGATAGCGTCGCTCGCAACCTCCTCGCTTCCCTTGCCGGTAAATAGGATGAACGGCAGGTCGGGATGCTCTTCCCGAACAGCTTCGAGAAATTCTAGTCCGTTCATACCAGGCATTTCATAATCGCTGACGATGCAATCAACCTCCGTTTCGGAGAGTCTCGTGAGTCCTTCGCTGGCGCTCGTTGCAGTTTCGACGGCAAAGCGCTCGTGTTTCCGTTTGAAGAAGTGAGCCGCCATCTCGAGAAAGTCAGCTTGATCATCAACGTGGAGAATGGAGATCTCCCCACTGTCGTGTGGCGGGCGGGAAGAAGTGTTACCGCTATGAGAGGGCGCCATACTCCACCATTACTAAGGAGGTGAAGGTAAGTTTAGGGGGCCAACATCGAGCGAAAGAATTAGTACCTCCAAGTTTTATAACTGAGTTATCGGCTGAGATTTCATAGATGGATCTGACCTACGAAGAGTTTTTCAACTATCTCGATCATTTTGGAGGGATTCTGACAGCTGATGGGACAGTAAGTGCGGCAAACGATACGATCCTAGAATTTACAGGAAGCGAGAAGAAGGAGGTTATCGGAAAGAAGCTGTGGGAAGTCCCCGGAGTGCGCTTCTCAGAAACCACCCAGCGTCAGGTCCGTACTGGCGTTCGTAGAGCCGCCAACAACGAGTATGTGAAAAAAGAACTGACCATACAGGGTAGAAAGGGGGCTACCGTCATTGATTTTTCGCTCCAGCCACTTACCAACGAATCCGGTGAGGTAACACATATACTCGCAGAAGGGTACGACACAAACGCGTTGAACCAGCAGGAGATGTTCATATCGGCATCTCGCCACGGAGGGACGGACACCGACATGATGGTTACGTACACCCGGGATGCCGACGAGTCAATGAGCCAAGCTATTTTGAACTCATTCTTTGCTATCAACATCGATGTTTTTGAGAAGAACAAGACCCTGGTAGATCAGATAGAAACCGACGCACTGAACGGGTTTGACTGGGGATCAAATCCACCGCATATTTTAATGACACGTCTGTGGGGGTACAGAGTAGAAGTTTCGTCAGACGAAGTCCGAATATTCAACGACTCATCAGACGATTACAAATTCAATCCCTGATCCGGGGTCATTCGCGTCCTCACCCCAACACAACTGTTATAACCGATTACTGATTGAGAATTCCGGCAAAACCGAAGAATTCGATGATTGTAACCCGGATACCAACGCGGTAGCTAGAGCAATCCCCACACACCCATTCAAGTTCGAGGAGTTACCAAGTCGTTCTCGATTGGAAGATCAAGATACCACTGTGAGCCATCATCGGGGATGCCATCGGAATGCAGCCAGACACGAATCGTCGTCCCGTCATCGACAGCGACTGTAAGCTTGCCACCAGACCGAACAACGGTCCAATAGACGAACCACAAGCCCAATCCCTGCCCGTGTTCCAGTTGTGTCTCCATCTGACCCCGGAGAATATTCCGCTCCATCTCCGGGAGTCCACACCCATTGTCGTCAACCTCAATCACAACCCAGTCGTCTTGATCTGTTTCAGAATAGAGGCTCAGCTCAAGCTCTGGATCCTCGTCTGTATGGCTGATGGCGTTCTCTCCAAGTTCATATACTGCAGGCTTCAGATACTCGTTCGCAACTGCAGTCTGTGAATCAGGGGCCTCGATATTGACCTCCACCTCTGGGTGACTGTTGTGGAGTTCCGTAGCGACGCTGGACAACAAGGACCCGAGGTCCTGATGTTCAGGAGGACGGGCCTCTCGGGCGACACGCTCGATCTTTCGAGCTGTCTCCCCCAGTTCGGTAAGATTGTCTGCGCTGGCCACAATCCGTCGTGCCAACTCCTGTTCGTCGCCAGTGAGCCGTTGGGTGAGAAGTTCGGCGTAGCCGCTGACAGCATTCATCGAGTTCCGGAGATTATGCCGAAGAACTCGATTGAGCACAGCATTAAGCCGTTCACGGTCTGCGAGTTTGTATTCGTAGCGCTTGGCCTCAATCTCCGTGCCGACAACGCCAGCCACGAGCTCAACGAACGCCCGTTCAGAAGCGGAGAACTCTCGCGAATGAGCCGTCTGGGAGACAAAGCAAACCGTACCATAGGTCGTCCCTTCGACCGTGATTGTCGCACCGAGATAGCACTCAAGATTGTGGGTGTGGTACGCGGGATCGTCCGCCCATCCTTGTTCACTAGCGTGAGAGATCGCAAATGGTGAATCCTGCTCGATTGTTCGCCGACAGAACGTCGTCGCGTGGGTATGTTGCGCCCCGCCCTCGAGAAGTTCGCCCTCTCCCCCGGCAGTTGCGATGATGTCATGGACGCCACGCTCCTTATCAATCCGCTTGATATGCCCGTTATCGACGTCGAGATACGCACAGCCCAGAGAAAGAAGTCGATTGAATTTCTTAGACAGCGTCAGGTCCTGACTTTCCCGAATTTTGTACACTTCCCGCCGATACGAATCCCCCTCCGATGGACTGGCGGAGTCCTCTGAGAACATCTCTGAGGTATATTTCGGGACACACAAGTATTATGCTTGGGTCAGGTACTCACATCCGCATAACCAGCTTCCGTCTCTCAGAATACGCTGAGCAGCACGAATCGCACTGCACGGACTTCGCTCAGGCGGTCCTCCAACGCGCAGAACGGGACGGACTGCTCGCTCGTCAAGGGAGAGGTCCTCCCAGCAGACACCGCGTCGGCGCGGGTCGTTCGGCTCCCGGAGCAATTCCCTGACGCGGTCTGCTCGTCAACCTGACGGGTGAGTTCGTGGCCCTGTTTGAATGTTCAGGCCTGCTGGTCGCCGGTCTGGCGGTCGTTATTTTCAGGGAAGTGATGCGGTCGCCCACTGGGGTAGTGCGCTTCGAGATCCCCTCCGCTAGTAGTCAGTAATACTAACAGTTCGCGTCTCGTTCGAACGAAGTTTAGTCTCTCCACCATTATACCCATTCAGATGGACGACGAGACGTTCTTCGAACAGCTACAGTCAATCTGTTCAGATGCAGTTGAGTCGTACCGGGCGGAGTACCCGGACGCACCACCCCTGACCGAGTCACTCCAACAGAATTCCGATGGTCCCCTCGCGAGCGAGGCTGACCTCCACGAACGGTTCGATGAACTCACGCAATTTTACGACGATCTTCTCGATGTCGATTCCACACAGTACCGCAAGATGTGGCGCAAGCATCTCGTTTACGACTGTTCGCGTAGGGAGCGTCTCGCACTCCTCACGAGCGATCTGCCGGCCTCATTGACGCTCGTGTTCATCGGCGGGCGATATTCCGCGCGGACAGGCAGAATCGGCGTGAGCCCAGGCCAGCTCCCCGAGACGACGGCGCACACGTATTTAGCGTCGGAGTTGTGCCACGCGTATCAGCACCAGTTTGACTCACCAACTTGGAAGCACCCATACTTGCAGGAGGGTTTCGAGCAGGCTGTGTCAGTCTGTACGCAAGCACATTTCGCCACTGAGCTACAGTACGACTTCTTAGCTCATCTCGCGGAGAGACAGCATACGAAGACGCTCTTGGAGGGCGTTCTCGCCCATGGAACGCGTCGAGGCGGGATCACACCGATGGCCGTTCGTGAACTCGGTGTTACCGACGAGGAGCTGACTGCACTTCGATCTCACCGTTTGTGGCGGCCTCTCGGATATCTTCGCCCGCGGTACTTGTGGAGTGATGTTGCATTTCTCCCCGAATACGCCCTTTTCGGCTCATTGCTCCTTGTGAGTGAGGCAGCGGACGTCTCGGCACCCTATGCCCGGGCGTTCCACGGCAACCACCCGTGGACATCAGTTATCGACGAAATCACTGCCTCAACACCCGGCTGGCTCTGGCGTCTCTATCATCAATAACAACCATCCTGATGGACGAAGGCGAGTCTTCAGCTAGCTTATCGACCTGTTCAAGCTCCTACTCCTAGGGATCAGCGGCCGTCCTCAATAGGTCTCATCGTGGCGTAATTCCGATGGGGACCATGGCGTGACTGATCGAGAAACCAATTCCAGGAGAGCAATTATGCTCGACTCGCTCCGTTACTGTAGATACTGTTATCGGTATGGATTCCACTCGTAGACAGTTTCACCGTCATCTGTCTCGGAGGCTTGATAATTGACTGAGTGGTCCCAGCCACCATGTCGCCAGAGCTGATCGAACGTCTTCCGCATCACATCCGGGACATCGACATCTGGATTGTCGATTTGGACGCGATTCAACCGTATCTCGTCCTCGGTGAAAGGTCGCACATTGCTGGGTGGTCGGTTTGATCCACTTGGTCGGGAAAGCGTGTACCCCTCAGCACCCAGTATGCTGACGTACACATAGTAGGGCGGGTAGATGTCTGCTTCATCAAACGTCCCGAGAGCAGTATGAACGAAGTTCGCTATGAGCCGATCAATAGATGTCCGGAGTTGGGGACTGTTGCTGGGATACAGAGCTGTGAAGATACCTTCAGTCCACCCGTCCCGATGGATAACAGTGTATCGCTCCCTCTCGGTGCCATTATGGAAGCGTCGATTATTTTCGGTTATCTTCACATTCGGTCGTGTCACAGCGTATGCATCACGTTTTTCGAACCGAGGTGGGTGCGGGAGGTCGTCTGCATACCGGTCGTGATGGTCGTCGACGGCTTCTTGAGGAATGACATGGACGACAACCAAGGCAGGGTCCTCGACAATGGTCCCATCGGGAGCTTGTCGGCGCTTCACACGATCCAGCAAATCCTCATAGAGATCATCTACTTCTGACTCAATGTCTACGAACGGTCGATTGGGGTCGACACGGAGATGTTCCCGGATCAGATCGTTGTTCTCACGATCGCCCACCAAACTGTTCCGGATTTTCGAGAAGTCCCAAACCGTCGTGGGGATTCCCCATTCCTCGTGGAGCTCCTCTTCAACACGATCCCGTTTGGTCGTACTGGGGTCTTGTGTCGTGGCGAAAATGTAGAATTCAAAGTCACGATCGAAGTTCTCAACAGCTGTTTCGATGTCGTCGTGGGCTTTCCCGACCCAATTGTCTTTCTGCACAGAGCAATGAAGGATCCCGTTTCGGTCACCATCTAGGAGGAAGGCGTCGCGACCGCCATCGGGACCGCTTGTCCCTGTTGGATCCACTGTGTACCCTTCCCGCTCCAATAAATCATGCATCAACCGCTCAAACCGGTCACTGCCTAGTGCTTGAAGAGCGACCTCAATCCGGCTGTTCGACATAGTTGTGTATCCTCTTTGTTTTGGTTAGTTGTATAGACTTCTTTGAGGATATCGACTTGAACGCTGTTTCCGAGCTGAAGACGCCGTTATATCCATTTGTAGGGCCATGGATCTACGGTATTCCCCTGCTGTAGCAGCTCTTCTCGTTCAGTCATACGTGGATGCTAACTCGGGGTGCACCTATTTGTTCGATCGGTGGAGATTTTCAATCAATTGGAATTTCCAACCCGACCACTATTCACACATTCCGTTCTTCCCTCCTCAGATACATCAGATATCGTAGTCACCACAGAGCCGTCACGTTTGGAACATCAGCAATCTCAGATATGGCAGATATATCAGTAAGGGAAGTCGGCCACTACTGAGCTATCTATTTTATTCTCAGATACCTCAAATACATCAGTTATCTCAGTTCCACTACTTACGGACCAGCTATCAATTATCTCAGATACCGTAGTGAGATGGTCTGTTTACGGGAATAGTGTTAGATTCGTCAGATATCTCAGATGCACCAGATAGGCACCTCGAGAACTTCTCAACCTGTCTCATCCCTCGATCAGTCTTCTCAGATACGTCAGATACAGCAGGTACGTCTGACAAACAATTATATCAGACGCCTCAGATACATAGGTCATATGACGCAGATAATCGCCATCTCAAATCAAGCCGGTGGGGTCGGAAAGACCACTACCACAATCAACCTCGGTGGTGCGCTCGCGAACCAAGGCCACGATGTCCTCCTCATCGATGCCGACCCGCAGGGAACCCTCACCGAAGGCACGGGCTTCCGTGACCTCTACGATCAGAAGATCCCATCTCTCCACCAAGTGATGGTCGAACCAACACGCACTGAGGAGATCAATGAGATTATCGAGCATCACGACGAATTCGACGTCATTCCGTCCAACAAAGCAATGGACGGGCTCAAAGATATGCTCGTCACCCAGGTCGCAAACAGCGAAATGCGACTCAAAATTGCCGTCGACGAGCTTGACCACGACTATGATTTCATCCTCATTGACTGCCCGCCTGATCTCAGCCAAATCCTTGATAATGCCCTCCTCACCGCCGAGCAAGTCCTCATCCCCGTCGAGCCAACCCGACGTTCCATCCGTGCGATCGAGAAGATGAACGAGGAGATTGCCTACCTCTCAAACAGTTTCCCGGGCCAAATCGACACCATCGATATCCTCGGGATTGTCATTAACGCCGTCGAGAGCGTCCAGAACAACGATACTAAGCAGATGATCGAGTTCTTCAATGACGCTCCATATGACGTCTTTCAGGTGCCTGAGCGCGTCGCCATCCGGCGTGCTTGGAACAACGGCGTCTCCATCTTCCTCCACGAGGACGACGCGAAGACCGAGGACGCACGCGAAGCCTACACCGAGATAGCGAAAATGCTCGAACGTCATACTACGGAGGTGGAAGCATGAGCAGCAACGACGGCGACGATGACCTCGAGGAGCGGAAAAGCGACGTTTGGAGTATGGACGAAGTTCGAGGCGGCGGTACAGAGACGAAAGACACAGAAGATACCTCAGATACAGCCGACGAAGAATCGGCATCCACTACGTCCGACACCGCAGAACCCGCAGATATCTCAGATACCTCAGAAATGGGAGACACCTCAGATATATCTGGTGACGAACCCGCGTCCACTACGTCCGATAGCGGTACCGACGAAGACACAGCAGATACGTCAGATACATCAGACACGTCAGATGAGATCGACGACACCGCTGTTGAAGCCGACGGAGAGACCGTCCGGCAGATGGCACTCGACGCAGACGCGAAGGGCCTTGTTGTTCGCGACCTTCACAACGTGAACGTCTACCTCTACGAGAGCGTCTATCAGGAGATGCGTGTGAAGTACAAGGAACTCGATACCGAGTATTTCGCCGCACACGGTGAAGATCTCTCGAAGAACAAGGACTTCTTCAACGCCGTCTTTCGGGCTGGGCTTCAGAGCCCTCAGCTGAAAGAAGAACTCGAGATCGACTGACTGCTCTCGTCGAATCTATTCCCCAAAATTCGAGAGAAGGAGCTCGTATTCCTCTGTTTCAGGTCTTAGCGTATCCGAACCCTACGTCACTGGACACCGGGTTCTTCTCCGAATAAGCCCTCAAGATCCTCTCGGATCTCCTCACGGCGATGCCGGCGCTTCTCCGCTTCTGAGAGGTAGTTATCCAACACGACCTCCGCTGACTTCGACCCCTGCTCCTCAGCGACATCTGCAAACCGCTCGGCCACACGACGCACCGCCTCTCCGTACGCCGTGTACCAATATCGTCGCCCCATCTTCGGCGTCGGGACCTCCCCATCGACAGTCACTCCAGCGCGTTCTGCGAGGTTCTTGAATCGACGTCGAACCGTCGACGTCGATAGGTGCCCGCTCTCCGCAGATGAAGACGGGAACACAGCGCCCATCCAGTCGTCGCCCGCCTCCTCAACGACGGTGTCGATCCGTGCGGTTGCATCTTCAACACCCGTGAGGAGTGCGACCGTCCCGGGTCCGTTCTTCCGCTCACTCCCGAATTCGATGTACGGTCCGGCCTCCGTGTCGTCTTCTGGTGGGTCGAGAACCAGCTGATCAACGCGTAGCGACGCAACCTCGCTCGGTCGAAGCCCCCATCCGCAGACCCCAATCACGATGAGACGGTCGACCGGATCGGTGGCTGTCTGATAGAGTGTTCGTATCTGATCAGCCTCAAGAGCCTGATTGTCCCACTCAGGCGTCGAATCCCACCCAAAGCGACGTTCCAGCTGGTCGGTCGGGTTGTGGCGTGCGCCTTTGAACGTCACCTGATGGGTGTAGAATTGCCGAACTTCCTGGACGTACTTCCGTCGCGACGCGTGCGTTGTCAGCGTGTCCTCGCGGCGACGTAGGACGTCGAACGTATCCGCGACGCGATCCATCTCGTCGGCCCGCGCAGCGTCGTCGTGTAGCGGTCTGAGCAGATCATCGGTGGCATTGACGTCCTTGTATGTCCGGACGTACAGACGGAGCGCAGAGCGGCGTGTGGCGACCGTCGACTCCGCCCGTCCCTGCCGATCGCGCAGCTCGACGAGGTAGTCCTCAAGGGCTGCACGCGTCTCTTCGTCGTCGACGAAGTCAAACGGTCGCTCCTCCGGCTTGGACTCAACCGGAACGTCGATCTTCTCGTAGAAGTCACCCGGTGAGAGGTCGAATCGCCGCGAGAGATGTTTGATGAACCCTGGAAAGTGCGATTCGAGCCACGAATAGGTGGGGGTTTCGTGGTCAGGAGCGAGTCCCTCGGCGCGCATCTGTGGCGTGATCTCGTCGTGGTAGAAGGCCTCGGCGTCCTCGAGGTCCATCGTGCTGTAGCGTGGAGTGTCGGTCGTTTCGGTCATAGTGTTCGTGTAGTCGTCGCGGTCGGTGAGAGACTCGAGTGTGAGCGTGAGTGAAATCGCCAGCAGGAGCGGACGTACTCCGTGCCGTAGCGATTCTAAGTCTGGTGGTTTCGGTGGATAGAGTGTTTCGTTCGATTTACTTATAGGTTGTCCTCTACTGTTTTCCCAACGAGAAAACGGTAACCGGACAAAAACTCCCAAAATAATACACAGCAGGAATAAACTGTATATCGCTATATCTAAATCCAGATGGCGTCGGGCCACAGTTTCGGAGGATAGGCTAACTTTGGCTCAAATCTCCGTCGATTCGGGTCCATCTCCCGACGAAGTGCTTGATTGCTGCCTATCCTGAAGGAGATAATCGAGCGACAATGGGAAATTGTGTGGGTTTTGGTCCTACTACATAGCGTCGCCACTCCCATGCGGCGATCCCGGTGGGGAATCGGTCGCTCAGTCAGGCGGGATCAATGCCGACGCGACGATCTCGACACACTCGCCCGCGGTCAGCACGGGTGCGTAGTCCATCTCGCCGTCGACACCAGCTTTCAATAGGAAGTCCGTGAGTCGCCAAATATTGTACAAGAGCACCGCGAAGACGAAGTAGAACAAACGAACGCGGTAGTCCTTCGAGGATGTCTTTGCGAGAAAATCCCCTTTGATGCTCTTGTAATCGTTCTCGATCTGCCAGCGGCGGCTATAGCGCCGACAGAACGACTCGGCTTCCTCCAGGCCAACTCGGAGATTCGTGGTGAAGACGGTCGCGCCTTCACCAGTCATCGACGGCACGTTCAGGAATCCGAGATTATGTTTCGACTCAGTGTCTAGATGAGCCATTAATTCAACAGCTTAGAATATGGTTCGAACGACGAAACAAATCACGACCCGCTCCCGGTGACCACCTGCTCGTCAATACCGGTGTTCCCAGCACTGTCGACTGCGGTCACGACGATCCGGTATTCGTCGACGCGGTCGCCACCGGCTGCGGTGAGTCGCTCAGTCGCGCTGTCGGACCCGCCACCCACGTTCGCTGTTACCGAATCGATGACTGTTCCTGTGTCCGGGTCCCGAAGTTCAAACTCGATGCGATCGAGGTCGTCGTCTGGGTCGATCGCGTCGACGCTTACCTGGAAGCGATCCTGTGCGCCTGCCGTGTTCGCGTCGACGTTCGTAATCGTCGCTGTTGGAGCCGTCCCGTTTTCGCTGCCGTTACTTTCGGACCCATCGATATCCATCACGCGAACTGAGAAGGTGACTTCCTGTCGTGGTTGTTCCCCGCCGCCGAAGGCAAGCGTCACGGTCACGTCTTGGCTCTCGTCGACGGTTTCGGGAGCCTCGTACACGAAGGTTGCCTGACCGTCGGTGCCGGTGGTGGCGTCGACGGCGCGAAGACTACCGTCACCGTCCACGTTTCCAGTAACCGTGACCCCGCTTACGGGGTTATCGAAGCGATCGCGAGCCTGGACGACGAGTTTCTGACTCCCGGTTTCGGGGATCGCTGTCGCGTTCCCTGCGATGTCGGTGAGATACGTCGCGGGAGGTTCGGGAACCCCGCCGGCAACAGCGACGGCAGCAAGCTGGAGTTCGTACGTCGCGCCCGGCTCGAGCGTGAGCGTGAGCCGGCCACACGGTGCTGGCGGTGCCTGTGTGCAGTCGATACTCGTCACGTACCGATCGTTGTCCGGATCGCCGGCCGGATCGAGTTCCGCGGCGAGGAGGTCTTCCCACTCGTCTTCGGTGAGCTGCGTCGGGATCGTTATCTGCATCGGGTCGCCGGCAGCCCGAACGGTCACCGTGCGGGCCGGCGCACTCGTCGGTTCGATCCCAATCGAGAGGCGGTCCGTTCGGGACGTGGTGCGTTCTCCACGAAGCGTCGTCAGCGTGAGGCGGCGACCATCGACGAGATCTTGCTCGGTGACTGCCAATCGAGCGTCCTCGAAGCGGTTGTACACGACCCACGGTTCGACGACCGTGTCCGGGGCGTTGGCGTACTCGTTGTAGCTCGGCGCGTACACGACCGCCCGCGTCTCGAACGACTTCCCCGACCCGTCCCAGTAGTCGGCGGTCTCGCCCGTCGCGCGGGCGTTGTCGATGACGATGGTCGCGGTGTCGGTCGTCCGGACGGTCCCGCTGGCCGGCGGCGGATTGATGAAGAACATCCGCGGCGGGTAGCGAAGCCCGGCGCTGACCGACGCCGTTTCATCTGACCCGGTCGCCGCGACCCGCTCGATGACAGTGGCGAGGTCGGCCAGCTCGTCTTGGGTCTGCTCGTTGTGCTGGAATTCGAGCTGTTCGTTGAGTGCGGGCACCGCCGTCGTCTGGAGGATGGCCAGCAGCGCGAGCACCAAGGCAAACATCAGGATTGCGCCGATGACCGGCGAGACGGCCCGGTCGGCAGCCCGGAGTGTCCGACGGTCGGTGCGACAATTCGTAGACCGTGGTGGCTGCGAGCGCCGAGGTGAAGTGGATGAGTCAGACATGGTTACACCAGGAGGAAGAACACCACGATCGTGAGCAGGACAAGTGCCAATCCGTATTTCAGCCCGCTCAGGGCGTCATTTTCGGCGAGTTTTCCAGCGATGAGCCCGCTCCCGAAGCCCTGAATCAGTGCCGAATGCAGGAACAACAGTCGATAGGTCTCGACCGGAATTGCCCCCAGCGACACCGCTCCCTGCCCGCCACTGCCCTCGGAGCTGGCTGCGATTTCCGCGATCGGCGCGAGGTAACTCGCACTCACCATGACGATGACCAGCAGGTAGACGAGAAACCCGACGACGACGATGGCGACGTACGAGCCGACTTCACGGCGGCGGGCCCGGGCCAACTTCTCCCGGGATCGCGTATCGGCGGCTGCGATCTCCAGCAGGCCGGCGATATCGCCGCTCGATCGGCTCCCCTCGGCAATCAGTGTCATCGTTCGGCTCAACTGAGGCACGTTCAGCCGGTCGGCGAAATCAAGGAGTGCCCGTGTCAGATCGTGGTTCCAGGCGATGTCGTTGCGAACTTTCTCGAGCTCGGTGGCGAGCGTCCCGCTGGCCCACCGTGTCACCAGCTCGAAGGCGTCGACGATGTCGACGCCCATCTGGTTCGCACTCGCGAGGATGTTCAACACATCGGGGAACCGCTCGGTGATTGTCTGTGTTCGGCGGCGTTCGCGCTCGTGGAGTACCATCACCGGTGCCGTCGTTGCGATCAGCGGTCCGACGACGAGCCCGACCGTCGTCCGAAGCGGCGTGGCGAGGAATCCCGAGACACTGGGTGACACAATTCCCGTCCAGATGGCGACCCCCACGACTGCGCCACCGAGGGGAATCGTGATCCCAAGCGAGAGCGAGGGTCGCCGCCGGATCGCCCGGAAGGGATCGGCCAGAAACGCCCGTAGTCCGGTCTCCCGTTTCGTCCGCTGGTAGGCCGGGAAGCGGGGATCGTCCGCGACTTGCTCGGTGGCAATCATCCGCTCGTCCTCGATCGATAGGTTCGCAGTCGGTTCCTCGTAGGGGCGCGAGAGCAGGTCGACGACGAGTAGGAAGCCACCCATCGCCAGCGGGAAGACGAGATACACGAGCGCGGCGATGATGTCGACGGTGTCGGCGCCGAGAAAGCTCACGACCATCAACACGACGATGAGAAACAGCGGTGCGGCGACGAACCCGATGACGAACACCTCGCTCAGCCCGCCGAGCGTGTCGATGAACGACTCCTGTTCTTCGAGTGCGCTGTCGAGGTACTCCTCGGCTTCCTCCTCGAGGAACGTCTCGAGATCACCGCCGGATTCGAGCACCCCGAGGAGGTCGTCGAGGAACCGCCGCAGGTCGTCGCTCGGCGTCAGCTGTCGGAGGTTACTGAGCGCCTGCAAGAGGTCGTTGCCGAACAGGTCGATTTCTCGGACAACGACATCGAACTCGTTGGCAACCTCGCCGTACACTTGGTCGTTGTCGCCGAGCCGTCGACAGATCTCGTCAAAGGTCATCCCACCGCTGGAGAGGGCGTACATAAACGTGATCGCATACGGCAGGTTCAGCGAGATACTTCGCCGGCGAGCGGCGACGACGCTCCGTGGATAGTAGTAGTTGCGTCCCGCCCAGACAACTCCGGCGGTGGTGAGGGAAAACAACAATGGCACGAGGAGCGCGGCACCAATCAGCGGGTTGGCAACAACAACGCCCCGAAGCGGTCCTGTGGCACCCAAGAGTGGTTCGAGGACATCGAGTCCCGTTGTCAGCGCGATCCCTGCCACGAGGGCGTTAGCGACGATCCCTGCGACGAACCCAGCGACCACCGCAGCTTTGATGCTATCTGTCAGGTACTCGTCGTAGGTGTCCCTGACACGCGCCTGTTTGAGGCGTCGCTGGAGGCCTCGATAGCGGGTGGGCCGGGCTTTGAAAAACGCCCTGACGTATCCGTAGGCCTCACGGAGCGTCGCCTGTTCAGCCTCGCCGAGCTCGCGCTCTTCGGTGAGTGGGTCGCTGATCGCTTCTTCCGGCTCCGGTTCGGACTCTGCAGTGTCATCTGTCTCCTCTTGGGCGGTGTCGGTCGCGGGTTCGGCGGCGTCGTGGCTTCCGTCGTCGAAGGCATCGTCGATAACGGCTTCAGCGGTCGCCTCGTCGAGTCCAGGCTCACGGAAGGCTGGGTCGGTGGCCTCGGGCGAGGAGTCAGTCTCCGAACGGTCGTGTCCGGTCACGGCTCAATCGTCGTCCTCCATAACCGCGATATCGTCAGGATCGAGTTCCCCAGCCCGCACCTCGTCAAGAATATACTGTCGATCTCGAATGAATCCCTGTATCACCTGGGCGACGTCCTCGTAGGCGGTGATCTCCTCTGTGAGAAGATAGTCGAGTACCTCTTCGCGTCGGTCCAGCGCGGTTTCGATTCGCCCCGGCGTCCAGCCCCGCTCGTCGGCAATCTGCCCGAGGACGTTCGAGCTGTTCTCCTGGCTGAACGTGTCCGTGCTCGGGTCTCGACGGAACACGTCGTGTGTTTTGACGCTGGTCGGGTCGTCGGGATCACGGGCTAACTCAACGAGTCCCCGGTTCCGTCGGACGCGCGTCCCGTCTTGGGTCGTCTGTTGCTGGATCGAGACGATATCGAGATTGCTCAGCATCTGTGCCGGGACGTTCAACGGTTCGTTCTCCAGTCGGCTCAACAGCCCTTGGACCGAGTCAGCGTGGAATGTGGTGTAGGCTGTGTGCCCGGTCGCAATCGACTGGAAGAACGTGAGTGCAACTTCGGGTTCCGTGCGGATTTCACCGACGACGAGGTATTCGGGACGCTGGCGCAGCGCCGATTGCAGGAGATCGAACATCCCGACCGAGCCGCGGCCGCCGGCCGTCACGCCTTCGCGAGTCACGTTCTGGATCCAGTTGTCGTGCGGGAGCGTGATTTCGGGGGTGTCCTCGATGGAGACGACCTTGCTCTCCGGCGGGACGAACATCGAGACTGCGTTGAGACTCGTCGTCTTGCCCGATCCGGTGCCGCCAGCGAACAACAGCGAGGCGTTGTTCTCGACGGCGACCCAGAGATACGCCATCTGTTCGAGCGAGAACGTCCCCCAGTTGATGAGGTCGATAGGCGTGAACGGCACCTCCGCGAACTTCCGTACCGTGAAGTTCGATCCCTTCGTCGTGACTTCCCCGCCGAGCGTTAACTGCACGCGCGAGCCGTCCGGGAGCGACGCGTCGACGAGCGGGTCGGCGACCGAGAGGTGCTTGCCGGCCCGCTGAGCCAGTCGGACGACGTACGCGCTCAGGCGCTCTTCGCTGAAGGAGAGGTTCGTCCGCAGGTCACGGTAGCCGTGATGATAGACGAACACCGGCATCCCCGCGCCGTCACAGGAGATGTCCTCGATGTGGCGGTCGCGCATGATCGGGTCGATCTTGCCGTAGTTCACGAAGTCGCGTCGCAGATAGTAGAGTAACTGCTGGAGGGAGCCGTCCGCGATCGTCGCGGCGTGCTCTTCCATCACGCGGGGCACCTCCGCATCAAAGACGGTTGCGCGGTCGCTGGTGTCCTCGAACTCCTTGTACATCAGATCGCTTCGGAGGGCCCGGATGAGATCCTCGCGGACATACTCCTCGAACTCGTCGAGGTCGGGTTCGACCAGGTGGTAGCGGTTCGTGTTGGTGTCGTCGTCGTAGAGGATCGTGACGTACGCAAACGGTCGGTTTACCCAGTATCGCTCGATCTCCTCGTACTCGTCGAGATAGCTAAAATCGAAAAACTCCTCGTCGATGAATTCCTCGGATGGGCGCCCCGGATAGGCGTCCTCGGCAAGCTGCTCGAACGAGGTTTTGACCGCCTCTAGGATCGCATCGCGAATCTTCGCTTTCGAGTCGGGGTCGGTCGGGGCGATTGCTGACGACTGTTCGGTCGCGTCGTCCGAATCCACCGACCCAGCGCTACTTTCTTCGGCTACTACTGTGTTTGGCTCAGTTGAGAGCGATGTGCTCTCGCTATCGGAATCAGGAATAATAGAGTTCGTATCCCCGTGATGGCTATCGGGCGAATCCTGGCGATCTACCATCAGATTGTTATCTGTTGTAAATACCGCAGTTCATAAATTAGCTTGGTTCCTTCCCTAACGGTCTATATTGAGTCGGTAGTCGTCAAAGGTTCATGTCTCCACCATCGGGTCATAATAACTGAATTGGAGGCCATTCTATCGGCCCTGAATCAAAATAGCACCACCATGTTTTATACTCCCAAACATGAATCTAATACGTAACTGAGGAGAGCTATATTTGATGTCTAACCCTCATCAGGCTACTGTCCTCGTCGTGGAGGACGAGTCTGACTTGGCTGATACGTATGCGCTCTGGTTGAAAGATTCTTATACTGTCAAAACAGCCTACGATGGGGGTTCAGCAATCGAGCAACTCGATGAGACTGTCGATGTCGTATTGCTTGACCGCCGCATGCCAGATATCTCCGGAAATGAGGTTCTTTCTGCGATTCGTGAACGAGGATTGGAGTGCCAGGTCGCAATGGTCACAGCCGTTGATCCCGACTTCGATATTGCCGACATGGAATTCGACGCCTATCTTGTCAAACCGATCGAGGAAGACGAGTTAGAGGGTCTTGTGGAGCGCTTACTCACACGAAGTCAGTACGACGATCGGTTACAGGAATTCTATGCACTTGCCACCAAAAAGGCGATTTTAGACGCGGAGACAACTGAACAGGACCGTGGTGCTAGTGATGAGTACGCTCAGCTCGAAGCACAACTCGCAGCCGTTCGCGAGCAGACTGACGAGGCACTTGCAGACGTGTTCAGTCGAGAGGAGTTTCCCGAAGTAATGGGTTCTTCGACGAACGTAGATATCAATTGGGACGATTCACTGAACAACTGACGGAAGGGCTGTCAGGCGTGGGGAAGCCGCATCGTAACGACACTCCCGGACGGATCATTATCGGAGATTTGAAATTCGCCGCCAGAGCGGGTCGTCGTCCAGTAGGCCAACCAGAGACCGATCCCGCTACTGTGAGTTAATGGGGTTTCAGCCTCTTCACGCAGGACAGTCCGTTCGTCCTCAGGAATCCCGGGTCCATTATCAGCAACGTGCAGGACAACCCAGTCGGTGGTTTCCTCGATCGTCACCTCGAGTGCTGGGGGGTCCGAGTCGTTATGTGTCACAGCGTTATCCATCACTTCGAACACGGCAAATTCGAGGAGTCGGTGAGAATTCGCCCGTGCAGAGGACGGTGTTTCTCGAGAGACATCAACGTCGGTTACGTAATCAGTTAACTGATCGAGCGAGCTGTCGACGATATCGACGAGATCATGTTCGGCGATTGCTGATTCTTCGTCAACAAGTTCATTGATACGTCGACTCTTCTCAACGTACGTGACGATCCTATTCGACGACGTGACGATAGCCTCAAGGTGTGGAGTTGTCTCTGTGTCTGCGTTTTCCTTGAGCAACCATTCAGCCCGCCCACGAACGATGTTGATATCATTACGAATGTTGTGCCGAAAGAGCCGCTGGAGTATGTGAAGTTCCTGTGTCCGACGTTCAAGTTGGGTATTGGTCCGGGCAAGTGACCGTTGCCCCGCTCGCGTGAGTATATAGATAAGGCCCGCAGTCAGGAGGATTTCCACACCGCCTTTAACCGTTTGTACCTGCCTCAGGAGTGCGGGATCGTCAATCCACAGAACGAACAGCACGTCGGAGATGAGCAGCGCCACCATCGCGAACACGATATAGACGAGCGTGATCTGGAGTGGCGACAGATCTCTCTCGAAACGCATTGTTAGGAACCCCCCTGAGCGATTCGCTGATGCCAGACGCCGGGTTGCGCGGCGAATACGGCAGAGGGACCTGCTATCTCAATCATGACCATCTCCGATGGGAGTCATACCACGAATCTCGAACCGTGCGCCACCATCGGTGGATTCAGTTACTGTGATCGACCAGCCGTGTGCCCGAACCACCTGCTGAACGATCGCGAGGCCAAATCCAGTCCCTTCAGTAGTAGTCGAATACCCGTGGTCGAAAATCGTCTCCTGTTCGTCCGGAGGGATTCCAGGGCCGTCGTCTGCCACGTAGAACCCGGTCCCATCAGCGAGGGTATCGACTCGAACAGTCACGTTGTCCCCACCGTGTTCGATCGCGTTCCGGAAGAGGTTCTCGAACAGTTGCTGAAGACGACTTTCATCTGCCTCGATCTCTAGGTCGATAGCAGCGTCAATCGATGCCGTTCCGGTGTCGACGTGTGACCATGCTCGGGTGAGTGTTCGCTGTATCGGGATGACTGTCGTCTCCCCAACGGTTTGGCCCTGTCGGGCCAGAGTCAGGACGTCTTCAATCAACGTCTCCATCCGGTCGTGGGCCCGACGAATCGCTGCAAGATGTTCCTCCTGGTCATCGACGTCAAGAAATTCTGTCCGTCCCTGAGCGACGTTCAGCGGATTCCGGAGGTCGTGTGACAGCACGCTCGCGAACTCTTCGAGTTGCTCGTTTTGCTGGCGGAGTTCTCGTTCGCGCTCCCTGAGTTCGCGTTCATCAGCAGCCCGATCGAGGGCTGTCTCGACGTTGGTAGCGAGAAGTTTTGCCAGTGTGACGTCGGTCTGGTCAAATGCATCTGGCGTGGTTTCGCCCACAAGGAAGACACCGTGCTCGCCCAGTGGCAGATGAAGTTCACTCCTGATTGGTGTATTCGGATTATACACCTCTTCCGCGTCAGTGACATCATCGAATATTCTCGACTCTCCAGACTCGAACGTCTCCCACGCTGCGCCATCACTAGGCGTGAATGTCGGGGGCTTGCCGACGACATCTTCAGTTTCGGATGACCAAGCGACTGGGACAAGTCCCCCTTCGACGTCATCATAGAGATGAATACCATTCAGCGGTAATTCGAGAATATCATTCGCGGCGTCGATTGTGTGAGTGGCGATCGCCTCTGGAGATGTGGCAGTCATTAATTTCCGAGTCGTCTCGTGGAGCGCGTTGAGTCGACGCTCGTACTGTGTCCGTTCGGTAACATCATTGTAGACCCAGAGATACCCCATCTCATCACTATCCAGCTCGACTGGGACCGCCCTCCGCTCCAGTGTCCGCCCATCCACAAGATCGAACTCTTCACGTTCAATCGAAGTCTGCTTCGCCACCGATTGGTTTGTCCGCTCGATGAACCGCTCCGAATCAACGAACAAGTCTTTGAATCGATTGGCTGCGGCCTCACAGTCACTTCCAACGAGTTCCTCCGGCGAAGCCTCGATATCAAAGAGGTCGCAGAATGCCTGATTAGTGAACAGCATCCGGCGGTCGTTATCTTCGGCTAGAATGCCCGCAGGGATGCTTTCAACCAGTGTCGATAAGAGATTCGTTGTGGATTTGAGTTCTTGCTCGCGTTCGACGCGATTGCTGATATCGCGAACGACACAGACCATTCCTCCATCGTTTAGCGTCGTGAGCGACAGTTCTTGGGGAAACGTCGTTCCGTCAGCACGAATCCCTTCCGCCTCACCGCGCCAGACACCTGCTTCAGCTAATGTTGGCAGTACCTCATCCTCGAATTTATCCACAGTTGCCGACTCATAGCACATCCGCCACGTTTCGCCAACCATCGCATCGGGATCGTCGTATCTGTAGAGATCGGCGTGGGCCTGATTGACGATAATGTACTCTTCGTCGGCATTAAGAATGGCAACCCCATCCATCGCATTCTTGACCGCCGTTTCCACGAGCTCCGCTCTCGTCGATTCCTGGCGTCGGCGTCGATCGTACTCGCCAAGAACAATCCCAATTCCTGCACCAGTCGCGATGACAGCGGTGACGATATTGACCGCAATCGTTGTTGACCCTCCTGCGCGAAGCACAAGGAAGACACCCCACAGGCTCAGACCCCCGAATATGGCGGTGACAACGCCAGCCCATCGTGTGAGTGACCAGATCTCCGCAGGAGCATACTCCTGCTGGGCTGCCGTGATTCCGGCACCAGTAACGCCGAGTACAAGGATGAGTGGGTAGGTGGAATCAACCGGATTCGCGAACACCGACTCCGGCTTGGCCGTACTAATCACAAACAAGAACACGAATAGAACGAAGCCGAACCCAGCAAGCGACCATCGGCGCCAGTCACGGTCGCTTGTGGGAACGTCTTCGGCCATGTCCATACCCTGGGTTAGACTACATAAATAAACAGGGCTCTGATACGACGCCAGAGAGAAGTCTGTGTTCGTATGCAGGTCCGGACATCTATCTCGCAGTATCAAAAGGAAACTCACCACACGATTCGAGAGATTCGGTTAGAGGAAGCGCGATGCGGATTCTCTTCGACGATACCAAACGACTACAGAGGGGAAGCGACGGTTATGAGCTGACTTCTGGAGACTACCGGTGCGTAATAGAACGGTTCCCATCGGCATCGAGTTCGATAGTCGCGTCAAACAATTGAATGAGGGTGTTGCGGGTCTGTTCGTCGTGAGCACCCGGATCCATATGATAATGCGCAATCGCGTCCGAGGAGTCGATTCGCCCGGTCAGGACATGAAGAAACCGAAAGACACGCTGGAGGTCTGCATACTGTAAGAGAGGAGTGAGTGAGTGGAAACAGACAACGGTCTGGTTGCTGTTCTGGCTCCATTCAGAGAGGTAGTTCGTCAAGCTGATTCCAAGTCCAGTCAAGTCGGCGGGGTCAGAGACGGTGTCGATCGTAATCGGGCCCGGGGTTTTCGACGGCGAGTTGCGGAATGTACTCGCCGACCGCGTTTGTTCGCCGATAGTGACGATTCCTGCCTGAGCCGGGAGATCATCACCGACATGGGTTTGCCAGAGTTCAAGACGATCTTCTGCCGTCTGGGTGAATGTGACCGAGAGGACATTTTCGTGTTTGATATCTCTGACCGTCATCAGATCGACACAAACCTCGTCTTCTGATTTTGACATCGCTGGCGCTAGCAACAGAACGTTTGAAACCTCCCCATCACCCCCACGAAAGAGGTCACTCACCTCTGAGCCAGTCGCAGACATACCTATGCTGAGAAATAGCACACCAATAAGCGTGGCGAAGGGCCGAACGGCGTCTTCAGTACTGGAGGCCAACAGAATGGGTATCACTTGGGAGGCCGCTATTTATATGGCCACCGTGCCAGCATTTCTGTAGACCACGAATGCCACCCACACGGGATATCCTCGCTGTCTCTTCTACCGAACACACTACCGATACTGAATTTCGAGAGCGACTCGGTGAGCGGCCTAACTGGACTGTACGGACTGCCACGGCGGAAGCTGATCTGTGGTCGGTCTATACTGAGAACGCAATAGATTGTGCCGTCATCAACTGTTCAGCCTCGGATTCCGAACGCGGATTGACCGCGGTTTCAGCGGTCCACGACCGATATCCCCTCCTCCCGATACTCGCATACTCGACGAAAACGGATGGAACTCTCGCGATAGAGGCGACACAGCACGGCGCAACGGAATATGTCTCCGGCGAACATCTCGATGCGACTGCTGAGACACTGACAGAGAGGCTTGAAGCTGTGTGTGGTCGCGACGATACAGCATCAGTTCATCCCCGTGCAACGGTCAGGCAGCTTGAAGCGCTGGTCGATCATCCGGCATCTTTCGCTGGGATTCTCGATCCGGATGGGACCGTCCGATTTGCGAACGCACCATCGCTCGATTTTATCGATGCCGATGCTGACGCAATCGAAGGGGAGCTGTTCTGGGACACTCCGTGGTGGAGCCACTCCGAGTCGTTACAAGAACGTCTTCGTGATGGCGTTGAGCGAACCGCAGCAGGCGAGTCGGTGACTATGCAGGCTGACCATTATAGTCCAGGTGGCGACCGGCGGATCGTGCAACTCGGCCTTGAGCCGGTGCGTGACGAAGCGGGAGCGGTTGTCGCAATCGCAGCGGAAGGACAAGACGTTACAGAGCGCGAACAGCTCACAACGGAACTGCGCGAGAATCAGACTGCCCTCGAACAGCTGTATCGTGTGTCGTCGGATTCTGAGCGGTCGCTTGAGGAGAAATTCCAGCAACTGCTCGAACTGGGCTGTAATCGGCTCGATCTTGATATCGGGTTTTTATCCACAATCGACACCGACGGTGATCAATTCAAAATTGTCGAGGCTCGGGGAGCGCATACGCATATCCGATCCGGAGCGACGAGCCCGCTCTCGGAAACCTATTGTCGGCGAACTATCGAGGCTGATGGCTTGTTAGGCGTTCAAGACGCCGAGACTGATGGATGGATTGAAGATCCAGCTTACGAACGGTTCGACTTGGGGTGTTATCTTGGCGGGAAAATCATCGTCAACGGTGAGCTCTACGGGACACTCTGTTTCGCTGATCAAGAGGCGCGGGATATTTCGTTCTCACCAGCTGAGCGCACGCTCGTCGAATTAATTACGGAGTGGGTGAGTCACGAACTCGAACGACGCGAGTACGAACACGATATCGAGGCCGCTCAGAAGCGCCTCGAAGACACACTCGAGCGGATCGACGATGCGTTCTTTGCTATCGATGCCTCGTGGGAGTTCACGTATCTCAATAGTCGGGCCGAAACGTTACTCGAACGGTCTTCCGAGAACCTCATCGGGAATAACGTCTGGGATGAGTTCGCAGAGGCAACTGATCTGCCCTTCTTCGATGAGTATCAACGGGCGATGGAGACCCAAAAACCAGTCACGTTCGAGGCAGAGTACGAACCACTGGATATCTGGGTTGAGGTGAGCGCATACCCCTCGGAAGATGGCCTCTCAGTGTTTTTCCGCGATATCACGGACCGCAGGGAACGCGAGCGGATTCTGAACGAGCTGCTGGAGACGAGTCGCAAGCTGATGCAGGCCAGCACCCGCGACGAGATCGCCGATATCGTGGGTAAAGCTGCCGAGGAGGTACTTGGAGAGAAGCTGACGGTCGTCCGGATGTACGACCCCGATCAGGAGGCTTTGGTGCCAGTTGCGTCGACCGATACCGTGGATGAACAGATGGAAGAGCGGCCGCTGTATGAACCCGGCGAGGGACCGGTTGGTCGCGTCTTTGACCGTATGGAACCCGAGATGTATGCCGACGCTACTGCCATCGACGACGATCGAGATCGGTCACCAGTCCAGTCGATGCTGTATCTCCCGATCGATGACCACGGGACTCTCAGCATCGGGGCGTTGGAGCGGGACGCCTTCGATACAACGGATCAACAGTACGCGGAACTACTGGCGGCGACTGCTGGGGCGGCGCTGAGCCGGAGCGAACGCCAACGCGATCTCCGGAAATATGAGGCCATCCTCGAGACGGTTCAGGAGATGGTCTACGTGCTCGATAGGGAGGGGAACTTCACGCTGGTCTCCGAGCCGTTGGCAAACTGGCTGGGGTACACTGTTGACGAACTAATCGGCCGCCCTGTGTCAGTCGTTCTCAGTGACGAGGGCGTTACTGAAGGACAACAATTGCTCGAAGAGCTCCGGTCGAGTTCGGACAGAGCTAGCCGCGAGTACGAAGCCAAGGGAATTACCAAGGCTGGTGACAGTGTGCCCGTCGAGATCGAACTGACGCCGTTCCCGAAGGACAGCGAGTTCGTTGGCTCTGTCGGCGCCGTGCGCGACCTGCGTGCTCTTGTTGCAGCCCGAGAAGACGTCGTCGAAGAGCGTGACCGGTTTTCGTATCTCTTCGAAAATCTCCCTGATCCCATCGAGGAGGTTGATTTCGACGGAGAGCGCAGTATCATCCGTAACGTGAACCCGACGTTCGAACGGCTCTTCAATATCGACAGTGAATCACTTGTCGGTGAATCTCGAGAGACGCTTTTGGAAAATACAGACCGACACTATCCTGCCCCTGCCGACGTACAATACGCTGAAGGAGATAGTGACCCAATAGAATTCACGGCAAACACGCCGACTGGACGACGGTACTTCCTCTTCCGGCAGATCCGGTATCAAGCGGCATCCGGGGAACGTGGGTTCGGCATCTACACAGATATTACCCGCTTGAAACGACGAGAGCGTCACTTGCAGGTGCTCCATCGTATCCTCCGACACAACCTTCGCAACGATCTCAATATCGTTCACGGATTTGCTGACCAACTCGTCACAGAACTCGAAGGGACAGAAATCCAAGCGTATGCTCGGCGAATTCGAGAGACGGCAGACGAACTGGTCAACCTCAGCAAGACCGCTCAGGAAATCCAGCGGACTATTGGGCGGGAACTCACAACGGAACCGGTCGATCCGGGCTCGATTGTGGTTGACCTCGTTGACGAGTATCGGGATGCATATCCTGCGGCAGACATCGAGCTCCAAGAACTCGACGCGGTGGCGGTCCATGCCGATCGACAGTTGCGAACTGCCCTCGAGCACCTGCTCGAGAACGCACTACAATACACCGGGGAATCCACGCCTCACGTTCAGGTGTCAATAGCGGCGGACGTTGACTCTTCAGAGTGGGTCAGAATAGATATCAAGGATAATGGGTTGGGGATTCCCGACCGGGAGTGGAACGTCATCGTCGGTGACCAGGAGATCACCCAGCTCGAACACGGGACTGGACTGGGACTGTGGCTGGTCAAATGGCTCGTAGATGCGTATGGAGGGCGCCTCGAATACACGGACAATGAACTCGGTGGGAGTACCGTGACGATGTGGCTCCGAAAGACGCCGGCTGATGTGAAAGAGGCCGAATTCGAGGAGTCCGAGTGAGGGAATTCAGGCGAGAGACGTGGGTAGTTTGCAAGAGTCCGATTGTGTGTTACTGAGGGTCGGAGCGCTCTGAAAACGCTACCGTGAGCGTGTCTGGATCCATCTCTGAAATAGTCTGACTCGATGCGTTGCGAAGGGTATCGAGACGAGTGGTTAGTTTCGCATACTCAGAGCTCGCGTCGCGGTCTTCGGGCGTCGTTTCGGCTTCGAGTGTCGCCTTCTTTTGAGCGAGTGCAAACACCTCCCGTTGTTGTTCATCGTACTCGGCGAGCAACAGAAGTTGGTCGATCGCCTCTTGAAGCTGGTTGCGTTCGATCGGTTTGCGAAGATAGGCGTCGAACGGCATCTCTGTGATCTCGAAATCGGGCGTTACGGCTGAAACCATTGCCACGGGGCAATCGTACCCACGCTTCCGGATCTCCTCAAGCACGTCATCGCCGGACAATCCGGGCATCCGGCGGTCCAGCAACACCGCGTCGACGTCTGCATCGATCAGTTCCAAGGCATCCTCACCAGAATACGCCGTGCGAACGTCATACTCCTCATCCAGCCAGAGAACATACAAGTCGGCTAGCCCCTGTTCGTCTTCGACGAGGAGAACTGTAGGAGGTGAGGTCATTTGAATCTAATTAGCGCAGATTTGGGTGCACGGACTGATAAGAATGGTGGGGTAGGCTACACCTGCACGCCGAAGGGCAGAAATCTCACTGCAAAGAGGGTATCTCAAAATGGTGGTACTACCGAACGTGCCGCTGTAGAGCGCTATTTATTGGATTGATTATAATATTGGGCTTTGTGAAATTCTCAGAGAGTTATAGGTTCGCCCGGTAGTCTGACCGAATAGAAGCCCTCCCCAAGTCGCAGTTACTCCGGTTCGTTGAGCAAGCGAAGCACTTAGCTCGGCGAGCTATCGCTCGTTACTCATCGAAATTCTCGAAACGGCGGTACACACTTCATCAACACGTCGTCCTCCTCTGTCTCAAGGTTCGGAAGAATACGACGTACCGGACGCTCCTTGACGAACTTATTGAGATGCCTCGGGTTCAGAGCGCCCTCAATCTTGAGGAAATCCTGTCTCCTTCGACGTTGTGTAAGGCGTTCAACCGCCTTGACATGGCTGTTTGGCGGGTTCTTCTCAATATCTCAGTCACACTTCTCCCGACCAACGGTATCGTCGGAATCGATGCCTCCGGCTTTGACCCAAGCCACGCCTCGAAGCACTACACGAAGCGAACGAAGCTGACGATTCAGCAGTTGAAAGTTACACTTCTCGTAGACACGAGAACGAATGCTATCCTCAATCTCCACGTGACGACGACACGAAAACACGACTCACAAATCGCACCGTCGCTCATCAAGCGGAATACCGATGAAGTAGCGATTCTCCTCGGTGACAAAGGATACGACGACCAGAAGATTCGCGCGTTAGCCCGTGAAGATGGTGTTCGTCCGGTCATCAAACATCGAGAATTTTCGCCGCTCCACCAGGCGTGGAACTCACGGTTGGACGCCGACCTCTACGGTCAACGTAGGCAGAATGAAACGGTAAACTCTCGCATTAAACGGAAATATGGCGCATTCGTCCGCTCACGACTCTGGTGGAAGCAATCCCACGAACTCGTTGTCGGCTGTCTCACTCACAACATCGACAAGGCACTCTGAACGTTAGATATAGTTAGGAAATGATCACATATCGGATGGCTATAAAAAGCAGTCGCTCTTGCGAAGTAGATTGTTGATTGCGAGAGTTGCGGCTGAAAGTCGAAGAGGGCAAGGGCACCGCGCCAGCGGTGCCCGATATGTTCCCAATGAGCCGATTCGTGTCGGAATCGGCTGCAGCGG